>Ga0137403_10000226_pt1 | contig 71133 bp, 58 predicted proteins | sample CZOMad2_1_16fung_FD_122057 | JGI IMG/M metagenome (GOLD analysis project Ga0137403, IMG submission 122057) | Vadose zone soil fungal communities from Angelo Coast Range Reserve, California, USA - CZOMad2_1_16fungal (Hybrid Assembly) | ecosystem: Environmental > Terrestrial > Soil > Vadose zone...
TCTTCGGCTCGAATACCTGGCCATGGGTTGATCCTGCGACAGGAACAACCTTCACCCTGCCTGCCAAGGCAAGATTTTCTTCCGGCAATCCCAATCAGCTCGCGAACAACAACAACTTGACAGTCGCGGTCAGTGCGTCACCCAGCGCTGGCGGTACGGTCGCCGGTGGCGGATCATTTGCGCCGGGTGGTTCGGACACCGTCACCGCAACTCCCAGCGGCGGCTCCACGTTCACGAACTGGACCGAGAACGGCGCGGTGGTCAGCACTGCGGCGAGCTACACTTTCACGCTCAACGGCAACCGCAACCTGGTCGCCAACTTCACCGTCAATCCCGTGAACGACACGATTGCGGTCAGTGCCTCCCCCAGTACCGCCGGTACAGCGAGCGGCAGTGGCACATTCACGGCGGGCACTCCACGCACCGTGACGGCGACAACCAACAGCGGCTCCACGTTCACGAACTGGACCGAAAACAGCACGGTGGTCAGCAGTGCGGCGAGCTACACTTTCACGCTCAACGGCAACCGCAACCTGGTGGCCAATTTCACCACCAATTCTCCGTCGGCCAATCCGGTGAGCTTAACCGTTGCGGTGAGTGCCTCACCCACTGCCGGCGGTACGGTGATCGGGGGTGGAACGTTCGCATCGGGCAGTTCGCAAACGGCGACCGCTACTCCCAACGGCGGCTACACATTTGCCAATTGGACCGCGAACGGGAGCGTCGTGAGCACGTCGGCGAGCTATACGTTCACACTCAACAGCAATGTGACCCTGCTCGCCAATTTCATCCCTGTTTCCACTGCAACGCCCGTTTCGTTGGGCGAGACCACAGTGTTCTCCGATGGGGACGGGGGCAATGGCAACCTGCTGTTGGTCCAAGACGCCACCCTTTCGCGGGCGGCAACCCTCAAGAGCTTGTCCTTCCACGTCAACGCCCCGGCAGGAAACTTGCGCCTCGGGATCTATGACGCCACCGGTCCCAACGGCGGCCCGGGCGCACTCAAAGCGCAGACCGCGTCTTTCACCCCCGCCGCGGGATGGAACACAAGAAGCGTCACCACGCCGGTGTCGCTCCCGCCGGGCAAATACTGGCTCGCCTACTTCCCGAGCAGCAGCGCCCTGCAGTTCCCTGCGAACTTCAGTGTCGGCTCGGCGATGGGTGCTTACCTTAGGTTTGGTCCGATGCCGGCGAAGTTCCCCGCTATTAGCGTGACCGGCGCGCTTCATTGGTCGCTGTATGGAACCCTGCAATGACGGAGACTCTTTAGCGTCCAAAAGCGGGATGAAGTCAGTTTACAACGGCCACACGGCCGTCATGAAGCCGGCCGAGGAATTCGCCAACGGCCGGCGCAAGGCGAGGGGTAACATGGCCATCGAGTTCGCGGTCGATGCCATGGACCTCGCTGAGCATATCGACCCAGAAGCACCCGCAAGGCCTCAACTGATTGCGGCTCGCTTAGAGCGTTTTCGAGCGAAGTGGATACCGGTTCGCGTGAAGAAAACGCGTCAAAACAAAAGATTAGAGCCCCGGTTCTGATTCAAGCAGAACCGATCTGGCCCTAGCGCCTCATGAACCAGTGGACTTCTTTACAGATCCGATAACTGCTTGAACACCAGGCTCGAGATGGACGCGTTCAATCCGCCTATATTGGGAACCTCGGAGGGTGTCGCATCGTCTCGACCTGAGGTTCCTCGACCGCACTTGACCACCCCAATTTGATCTCTGTCCCAGATGAATCTGGAGAACAGGTCCAATTACCAAATGTGGAATTTCGGATTCCGCTGCAGATGTTGGAGCTCGGCTTGATCGATACGATCCGGGATCCTTGGGATACTTCACCAGCCAGGGGATGCCCAGAACAAGGCAAGCCTTTGGCCTTCAACGATTTGAGCCAACGTCATTTTCGAGGCCACTGCATCGCGAAGTCTGCGATAAAAATCGCGCTCGCGCCTGGATGCCCGTGCTGCAGCAAGGTCGAGCCATTTGTAGGAAAGAATCATGTCCTTCGGCACGCCGTGACCCCTGTCATAGCTCAGGCCAAGCCGGCTTTGTGCAAAGGGATCCCCTTGCTCGGCCGCACTGTGATAAAGATCGGCGGCGACGGCATAGTTCTGCGGCACACCGAAGCCGTTTTCGTACATGAATCCAAGCTGTCCCTGCGCCCGGGCATTCCCACGTCTTGCCGCCGGAACTAGCTCGCGCACGGTGCGCGCATAGTCGCCCCTGTAATAATCCGACATCCCGCGCGTCGACCCGTCGGCGAAGGCGGGACATATCGTTGCCGCGCAAAACGACGACAGAACGACGACCATGATTGTCAACGCGGTCCATCTCACCGCGACCATGTTCGAGATCATCGGACCGTTTGTCGAGGAGGCTGGGCTTGGCGTTGGCGTCCTCGCATCAGCGAACATTGGCATTGCTCGTATTGATGCTACCGCGAAGCCTTGATCGAAGTTCTTCGGCGACGTAATGGGCGTCGAGGCTGTCGCGGATAATCTGGGGACGGATGAAGATGATCAGCTCGGTACGAGTGCGTTTCGTGTCCTGATGAGAGAAAGCGTCGCCCAGGGCTTGAATTTGATCAAGCACGGGAATCCCGTTTCGAGTCTTGTTTTGCTGTTCGCTGATCAATCCGGCCAGCAGCACCGTCTGCCCGTTGGCAACGGAAATTGAACTCTTGACCTTTCGTTCGGAGACGGTCGGGGTCAGACTCTGGGCCGTTTGCGGCGATACGTTGCTGATTTCCTGCTCGACGTCGAGCCGGACATTTCCGTTGACGTTGATGCGCGGAGAAACCCGCAGGATGACGCCGGTGTTGCGATAATCGATGGTGTTGACGATGGTGTTGCTGGTGGCGGTCGCAGCATTGAGCACGTTCGCCGAGCCGGTGGAGATCGGTACGACGTCGCCGACCTGAAGTATTGCAGGCTGATTGTTGACCACGACCAAGGACGGGTTCGACAACACCTTGACCTCGGTGACCGTGTGCAGGGCATCCAGAATGGCGTTTGGTTGTCCCTCTGGTCCGACAAGGAAATTGAAGCCGGGAAGTGCGCGACTGATGAACGTGTTGGCGACCGCTCCGGCGCCTGCGGCCACGCTAGTGGCTGGCGTAGTCGTCGACTGGGTGTTGAGGAGCGAGCCCCGGTCGGGCTTCAAGCCCAGATTGCGACTGGTCAGAAAAAACTGAACGCCATAGGAGAGCTCGTCCGTCAACGTGACCTCGGCGATGGTCGCATCGATCGAGACCTGCAGCTGCGGTCGATCTATCTGCTGCAGCGTCGATTCGATGATCCGGTAATTGCCCTGATCGGCATAGATGAGAAGGGTGTTATTGACCGCATCCGCTGTAATTCGCACGCCCTGCAACACCGGCTGACCGCCGCCGCCGCCGCTGCCGCTGCCTGAGCCGCGGCCATCGAGCGATGCCGAGTTGGCGCCGGCCGCTGCCGCGGTGGTCGCGCCAGAAGAACCTGTGCCCGCGCCAAACCCTGATCCCGAGCCTGATCCGAATCCTGATCCAGTTCCGTTTCCGGAAGAATTGCGGGGGCCAAATCCCCCGGAGGACGAAGACGGATTGTTGGTGTTCAGAGTAGGCCGGTCGCTCGCAATCCCATACGCGCCCGATCCCGGCGCGAGCTGGTTTTCCGCACTATCGAGCAGGCTACCCCCGGAAGATCCGCCGAACATATCGGTCAGCACGCGCGCGATCTGGCGGGCCTCGCCGTACTTCACCCGATAAACATGAACACTGGTCCTTGAGCTGTCCGCGCGATCGAGACGCTTGATCCAGGTCGCGGCCGTGCGCAGCAGTGCGGGCTTCTTGCTCACCACCAGGATCGCGTTGAGCCGGCCAACCGGCTGAAATTTGATCACGTTCTGGCTGAGACCGTTTTCACCCGAATCCACAATCTTTTCGAGTTCCGCGATCACCGGCTCCGGGCCGCTGTTGACCACGGGGAAAATTCCGACCGATTGGCCCCGCATCCAGTCGACGTCGAAGCTCATCGCGGCATCGACTGCCGTGCGACGCTCCGCGCCAGTACCCTGGATCAGAAGCAGGTTGCGCGCTGTGTCGGCGCGTACCATGCCCGGCTTGGTCGCGAAACTGTCCATCAGTTTCAGGAGGGTTTGCGCGGATACATTCTGCAAGGGCACGACGGAAACACCGTAACCAGGCTCTGGGCTCGAGGCCGCGCTATCGACCCGGCCCGCGCCGACAGCGTCGCCAAGGGGCGTCAGCCGGTAGCCGGCGACGTCCTTGACCAAGACAACCCCGCTGATCCGCAAGGCGCTTTCGAGCACGTAGATGATGTCGGATTTGGCCACTGGCCGCACCGAGACCAGGCTGACAGTGCCTTGCACCCGCGGATCGATGGTGTAGCCGGTCTGAAGAATGTCGCCCAACACCACCTTGGCCACGGTGGCTACGGGTGTGTTTTCGAAATTGAGCTCAAAACCGTTGCCGTTGGAGACGGGTTGCGGGCGCGCCTCAGAGATGTAGGTCACCTCGGTGCCCTCGGTGCCCTGAAACACCGATGGCTGGGCTCGGGGCCCAGAATTGGCCGCCGGGGCGCCAACCTGCTGCGGATATCGCGGCAGGGTGTCCAGCGAGCGCACCTTGTCGAGCACGTCGAATTCGTTATTGGAATTCGAATTCACGGTGGCCGAATTGCAGGAAGCCAACGCCACGACGGACGACAATATCAGCGCTATACCAATACTGCGCCTCACCGACGGAGACTGGCCGCGGTTGCTGACACCTAGCATGTTTCCGCCGTTCCACATCGGGGCTCAGTATCCGAGGGCGGGATTCGAGCCGGACGGTACCTTTGAATGATGGACCATGACGGAAATAAGGTCAAAGGGGCTACCTGGTCGAGAGTGATTTTCTTGTGAGGTTCTAGTAGGGTTGGCATCCCCCTGCTAGCTCGGACAATGGTCATGTTACGGTCATGTTTTGGATCAATAACCCTTTGGCCGCATGCAACCGGCGGTCGGCGGCGGCCGATGGAACCGGGGTCGGCTGTGCGGGCGCAGTTGCGCTCGGCCGCGGGGGCAATCGGCTTAAAGAACAGAGGCACATCGCATCGATCTCTCTAGTTGGCGCCTTGATTTGAACGGGCGGCGGGAACCGCCCGCCTTCATTTGATTCGATGCGCGATCAGTTGCAGAAATAACTCCAGGAGTAAACGACCCCACGCCGCTCCCTTTCACCCGATATTTACCCTCTTTCGGCTATATCGGCAGCCGGGACGAGGTGGCGCGACTGGAAAACACCAATGACCAGCGACGAATCCTTACAGTTCGTAGAATATCTTCGTCGCCACAATCACTTGATGACGTCGGCGGCCGACGGCGAACCGGCCGTGCAGGACGGTCCTACGCGCCGGCAGTCCAAGCTTTGGGAGCTTACGGACCTTTCGCCCAGCGAGTTCGCTGACGAAGCCGCTCGCTTTGCCGGACTCGATCGGGTCATGCTCCAGGACCTGCTGTCTGCTCCGGCCCTGAGCGAGGGTTTCTCGCAGCGTTTTCTGCGGGAAATGATGGTGTTTCCCTGTCAGGCCGCCGACGGGGGCGCGATATTGGCAGTCGCGGACCCGACTGATACCGCGGCCCGACGCGCCGCCGAGATCGTGCTTAGGCAGGATGTCACGATCAAGGTGGCGTCGGTCGAGGACCTTGCGGTTGTCCTGGGTCGGCGGCTGGGCGACGACCCTGTCGAACCGGGGGTAGGCGGCGGACTGCATGAGCCGCGCGAAGACGACATCGAAAGTTTGCGCGATCTCGCCAGCGGGGCGCCCGTGGTCCGCGCCGTCAACGACCTCCTGGAAAAAGCCGTGGAGCTGCGCGCGAGCGACATTCACATCGAACCCTTTCAGGCGCGGCTCGTGGTCCGCATGCGAATCGACGGCCTGCTGCGGCCCGTCGCAGCGCCAGCTGGCGTGTTGCCGCAGGCCGTGATTTCACGCGTCAAGATCATCGCGAACCTCAACATCGCCGAGCGCCGGCTTCCGCAGGACGGCGCCGCGCGACTGCGGGTCGGGCGCGCCGACATCGACATTCGTGTCGCGATCATGCCGATGCAGCACGGCGAATCCGCGGTCATCCGCATCTTGCCGAAGGATCGCGGGCTCCTCGTCGTCGAAAAGCTCGGATTTTCAACGGCTGACGACGCCAAGCTCAGGCGATTGTTGAGGCTGCCTCACGGCATGATCGTCGTCACCGGTCCGACCGGAAGCGGCAAGACCACGACGTTGGCCACGATCTTGTCGATCCTGAACGAGCCAAGCCGGAAAATCCTGACGGTCGAAGATCCAGTCGAATACGACCTGCCCGGCGTCAATCAAGCGCAGATAAAACCCGCGATCGGGCTAACATTCGCCGCGGCATTGCGTTCCTTCGTGCGCCAGGATCCCGACGTCATCATGGTGGGTGAGGTACGCGACTCCGAGACCGCAAGCGTCGCGGTGCACGCGGCGCTGACGGGGCACCTTGTTTTGACGACCCTTCACACCGAATCCTCCGCGGCCGCCTTACCTCGCCTGCTTGATCTCGGGGTCGAGGGATATCTGCTGCGGTCCACGTTGAGGGCGGTGGTCGCGCAGCGACTTGTCCGGCAATTGTGCGACCGGTGCAAGACGCCAAAAACACTCAACGATGCCGATTTTTCCGAAGACCCGCGTCTAGCTGTGCTCGGCTTTCGCCGCGGCGAGATGCTTCAGGGGCCCTGTGGTTGCGAACGCTGCGACGGGACCGGCTATCGCGGCCGGCTGGGCGTATTCGAAATTCTCGAGCTCTCCGATGAGATTCGCGAACTGATTGGAGAAAAGACCGACGGATTGAAAATCGATCAGACCGCAATCCGCGCCGGGATGACGACGATGGTCGACGACGGGGTTGCGAAATGCCGCGCGGGTCTGACGTCGCCGGCGGAACTGCTCCGCGTTACGACCGTGCGGTGAGGTGAGATCGTGCCGAATTTCCGCTACCGGGCCCTTACGCAGAACGGAGAGATCGTGCACGGCACCCTCTCGGCACCGACGGCCAGGGAGGTGGCACATCGTATCGAGTATCTTCGGCTGCTGCCGATCGAAACCGTTGAAGACAAGGCGACCGTTGCCAAAGCCGGGCCCGGCTCCGGCTTTTTCAGCCGGCCGAGTCCGACGGAAGTGACGACGTTCACCCGCGACCTCGCGCTTCTCTTGAGGGCGGGGGCGCGCCTGGACGATGCACTCGAATTGCTGGCGAGCGACAGCGACGTCGGCCGGCTTCGTCCGGTGGTCGGCAAATTGCGGGCCTCGGTTCTGTCAGGCGAAAGCTTTGCAGGTGCGGTCGCAGAACATCCGTCGTTGTTCCCCGCAATGTATGTGGCACTGGTTCGCGTCGGCGAAGTTTCGGGAACGCTCGATTCTGTACTTGAGATGCTGGGAATGGAGCGCGCGCGCGCCGAGCTGATGCGCCGCAAATTGACGGACGCGATGCAATACCCGGCCTTCGTGCTGATTGCCGCGGTCTGCGTCATGCTGTTCTTCATTCTGTTCGTTTTGCCGCAGTTTTCATCCGTATTGCAGGACTTCGGAGCGAAATCGGACTCCGCGCTCAGCATCTTCATCAAGCTATCGGACTTCCTTCGCGCGAACGCGGTGACCGTGACGTTCGGTGCCGCCTGGTTGGTGGCGAGCCTCTGGTGGTTGCTTCGCCGGCCGGGCGCCGCGGGCACGATCATGACCGCCATCTCCCGCGTTCCCGGCATAGCCTCCGTCTTTCAGTTTTATCGCACCAGTCTGTTCTGCCGGAATCTCGGCGTCCTGCTTAGCAGCGGCGTCAATCTTACGGCGACGTTGCGCATCCTGGTCGACATCATGGCCGTGACCGGAAGCGTTACGACCTGGACGGCGGCGGCGGATCGTGTCCGTCACGGCGGCAAGCTTTCCGACGCACTACTTGCGTCGAGCAACATGCCGCCGATGGCGATCCGCATGCTGCGGCTGGGCGAGGAAACCGGGCAATTACCGGTGCTGGCAGGCCGGGTCGCCGAGTTCTATGAAGCGAAATTGCAGCGCAGTCTCGACCGCATCATCGGTGTCGTCGGGCCGCTCGCCATCATCGCCATAAGTGCAGTCGTCGGGGGATTGATCGTATCGGTCATGACCGCGCTGCTTTCGGTTACGCAACTGGTCGGATAGAGCAAGGATAGGTCCATGATGAAATCGGTGGAAAGCATTCGCAGGTCTTTCGCCAGCGGCGAACGCCGTAAGCGCCGGCAGGATCTAGGACAGCAGGGGTTCACGCTGGTGGAAATGCTGGTGGTTATCACGATCATCGGTCTCATTATGGGTCTGATCGGTCCGCGCGTTCTCAACTATCTCAATGAATCGAAAGTCAAGGCTGCAAAGATTCAGCTTCAGAGCTTCTCAAGCGCGCTCGACCTGTTCTATCTCGATGCCGGCCGCTACCCCTCGACTTCGGAAGGCCTCACCGCCCTGGTACAGCGCACCCCGGGCGTCGCTGCCTGGAATGGGCCATATCTCAAAGGAGGCAATGTGCCCAGTGATCCCTGGAGCCACCCTTATGTGTATCGCGCGCCGGGAGAACGCGGACCTTATGACATCATGTCCTACGGATCGGATGGTCAGGAGGGTGGCAGCGGGCTTGCGGCCGACATTTCGGTCGAAAACCTGACCAGCGCCAAAAATGAGTAGGGGTTCGGAACGCGGTTTCACCTTGCTTGAAATGGTCGGTGTGCTCGCGCTCATCGCCATGATGGCGGCCGTGCTTCTGCCGTTCATCCCGCATCAGACCTCCCGCTCGCGTTTGCAGGCCTATGCCCTCCAGGCCGCGGCACTGCTGAAAGCGGATCGCAACGCGGCAATCCGGCGTGGCGTGGACGTCGCCACGCTGGTCGATGCGACAGGCCGCTCGATACGGTCGGGCGCGACCGCCGACATGATCCGAATTCCGGAGGATGTCCGTTTCGATGCGCTGTTGCCGCAAACCTGCAACCGGCATGAAGTCTTGTCGACCATCAGTTTCTTTGCCAGCGGAATGTCGTGTGGCGGGGCCATCGCGCTGACGCGACTTGATGTTGGCTACGAGATTCGCGTCAACTGGCTGACCGGAAGGATTGAAATTGTTTCGCGCAACTCCGCCACCAATTGACCGTCGCGACGCCGGCTTCACGATCATCGAGGTATTGATCGCGCTGGCGGTCGTTGCCGTTTCCATCGTTGCGATCGGGTCGGTAATGTCGACAAATGTGCGCGGGGTCCGCTCGCTGGAGCAACATGTGACCCTGATGCAGACGGCGCGTTCCATTATGACTGCGGAGATCCCGCCGCGCGCCGAACTTGGCCTCGGTGCATTGTCGGGACAGGTCAATGACTACCAGTGGAGGATTGATGTCGGACTATTGGGCGAAGAATGGACCGTACCAGGCGCGGACGTTGCTTGGGTTCCTGCGCTCGTCACGGTCCAGGCCCGCTCCCCCACAGGCGCGGTATCGGACCTTAAGACGGTTCGCCTGATGATGCGCAGGCCGTCGAAATGAGGCGCTCGCTTGCAAAGCGACGGACTGGTGAGAGCGGCTTTACGCTAATAGAGACGCTCGTCGCGCTGGCGTTGATGGGGTTGGTGCTCTCGGCGCTGGCCAACCTCACGGCGCAATGGCTCCCGAACTGGAATCGGGGTCTTGAGCGAATCCAGCGCAGCGAGTTGATCGGCATCGCGCTGCAGCGGATCGGCGCTGACCTTGCGGCCGCCGAATACGTTTCAGCCAACCGTGGCGAGCGTCGCCCAATATTCGATGGTTCGGAGCTGTCGGTCACGTTTGTGCGCTCCGCCCTTGGCCCGAACGCCGGGACCGGTTTGGATGTGGTGCGCGTCGGTGAGACCACCGAACAGCGGGGCTTCGTCACGGTCCGTTCCCGCACGCCGTTTCGGCCGTTGCCTCTGGGATCGTCGCTTGCCGAGCAACTTCATTTCGCGGAACCGGTCCTGCTGTTGCGTTCGCCGTTTCGGCTGTCTTTTGCTTATGCAGGCCAGGACCGGGTCTGGAAGGGCAGCTGGCACGAAGCCGACAGGCTCCCGGCGGCCATCAAGCTGACGATACGCGACGCGGCGAGCGAACGCATCCTGGCGATTTCAACCGTGACGCCTATCCATGTCGATGCGCCCGCGCAGGCAGACTGCGCGCAGCCGGACGGCAACTGCGACGGCAAACCGCCTGCTCAGAATAATCCTCAAGGCGGTCCCCAAGAAAATCCTCAAGGAAATTCGGGTAATTCCGCGAACACGCAGGGAAATCGGCAGTGAGGCGGAAAAGTCAGGGCGCGGCGACCTCATCCTCCGAACGTGGCTTTGTCATCATTGCCGTGCTCTGGATTCTTGCAGCGCTCTCGGCGCTCGCGACGATCTTTTCGGTTTACCTCTCCAACTCGGCCCAGGCGCTCGCCGTTACCGATAGCGGGCTGCGGACGGAGGCCCTGGTGTCGGCCAGTCTTGAGCTCACGACCTATCAGCTGCTGCTTGCCGGCGAAAAGGCCCGCCCCGCGCAGGGGTCCTTCCGTTTCCGGCTGGACAATGCGGACGTGCTCGTGACCTTTACGTCGGAGGCAGCGCGCGTCGATCTCAATTTCGCTCCCAAGGAGATGCTGGCCAATTTGCTCGAGGTTCTTGGCGCGGATCAACGGATCGCAGGCGAAGCAGCTGAGCGGATCGTCGGGTGGCGGACGCCTCCGAAGGCCAGTTCCACTAACGCGGAAGAGGCGCTATACGGGGCCTCGGGTCTGACTTATTCTCCACGGCAATCGCCCTTCGCCCATGTCAACGAACTTAGCCTTGTTCTGGGCGTGCCCCCGGCTCTGGTCGATCGCGTTTTGCCGTTTGTTACGGTATTCGGCGGGGCGCCAAACGTCGATGTCCTGATCGCGCCACCCGAGGTGATCGCCGCATTGCCAGGGATGACCCCGGCAATCCTGAACGATTTCCTGAAGCAGCGGGCCGTATTGCCCAGGGAACAGTCTGCGATCGCAGCCGCGCTCGGGCCGGCCCAGGCTAACGCGGCCATACCCAAGGGAAAATCCTTTCGTATCCTGGCGGCGCTGAAGTTCGACAATGGTCGTCAAACCGCTTCAGAAGTGGTCATCGCGCTGGGCGACAACAAAGAGCCCTACCATGTTCTGTCGTGGCAGGACGACGTTGCGACCGGTCAGGGGTCACGCAAATTGGCGAGCGGTTGGCGGTCATGATTGCCGAAATCAAAATCTTGTTCGATGCATGGATCGCCGCCGTGGCCAAGGCGATCAATCTCGCGATCGGGCGCTACGCACGCCGCCGGCAGATACTGCTCAGCGAGCACGGCGAGCACGTGTTCACGGCCACGCTGAAGTCGGTGCGAAAGGGCCCGGTATTGCCTGAGGTTTCGTTCCGCCTCTCGAACGGGCGCGCCGATCCCCCGTTGCCGGCGGATTGGGTGGCGGCCTTTCGGGGTAGTCGCGTTGAGGTGCTGATGACCTCGGGTCAGGTGCTGTTTCGATCGCTCGATTTTCCAAGGCAGGCCGTGGATTTTCTCGACGGCATGATCCGAACGCAGATCGACCGCCTCACGCCCTGGACGACGGAAGATGCCGTATTCGGCTGGAGCCTGCCTACCGCAATTCCCAATGAGCGAGTCGAACTGACGCTGGCCTCGACGTCGAAGCAGGACATCCAGCCTCTTGTTCAGCTCGCAACTAATATGTGGGCGGCGTCGATTGCCGGATTCGCCGTGCTTCCGGCCACGGGCGGCGTGCCGACGACAATCAAGGTCTTCGACCAGCCACTGCACGGCGCTGCCGCCGCGGACGTGCCGCGCATTTTGCGTGTTGCACTGCTGTCCGCTGGAATCGTGGCTGCGGCCTCGCTGATGGCTGCGACCTATGTCGGCAGTAGCCTTGATTCCGATCTGCAGCAATTGATGCGCCAGATTTCCGAACGCCGTGCCACGTTGCGTCTGAACCCGAATGCCGGCGGGTCGGCGCTCAGCCTGCTTGCGAAGCGCAAGCAGACGAGCCCATCGAGCGTCGTTGTACTGGAAGCCCTCTCGCAAGCACTGCCCGACGGCACGTACACGACGGAGCTGCGGATCGAAGGCGACAAGGTTCAGATTGTGGGCATGACGCAGGACGCGCCGTCCTTGATCCGGTTGATCGAGAAGTCACCGCAATTTGCCCGCGCTACGTTTTTTGCGCCGACCACGCGCGCGCAGAATGAAACAGGTGAGCGGTTCCACATCGAAGCGCATATCACGCCGTCTTTTGGATCAGGCTCATGAATCTCACTGCTGCAACAAAATTGCTCACAACTTCGCCGGTCGTGGCGGCCGCGGTGTACGCGGGTCTGGTTCTTGCGCTGCTGGCGATGGTTGTGAGCTCAGTGGTTGACCTATTGGGTCAGCGGGCGGCGGTGGATGCATCGGCGACCATGCTCGAGCAACTTGAGGGGCGCAAGGCACCTCCCGCCGGCGGCCGATCCGCCGAGGTCGCGATGCCTTCAGGCTCCGCGTTTCTCGAAGGGGCGACCGTCACGGTCGCAGGCGCGGCCCTGCTTCAGCGCGTCGCCGGCGCCGTGACCAAACATGGTGGTAACGTCGTGTCGTCCCAGCTCGATGTGCAGGGCACGCAAGCGAAGGCGGGATTTGTCAGCATGATCGCGAGTTGTGAGCTCGAACAGCGATCATTGCAGCCGCTCATCTACGATCTCGAAGCCGGGATGCCGTTCCTGTTTATCGATCAGCTCGCCGTTCAGGCCCCGACCACGTCGTCGGGCGAGGGGAAATTGCGAATTCTGCTGGCGGTATCGGGGCAGTGGCAGGGTGCAAAATGAAACGCAACTACGCGATTGGAATTACGGTCCTGGTTCTCTCGGTGTACGGCGGCCATTCGTCCTCGATGTCCGCCATTTCCAACCTCGCCCCGGACGATCCGCCCGATAGCGCGCGGGCACTACCCCCGGCGGCGTCGACCTGGACAGAACCCGCCGCTACTGTCGTGCAGGTCACCGCGCCGGCTCCAGCGCCGGCGGCTCCTGGGGCGGAACGGGCGTTGAGTGCCAATCCGCTGTGGGCCATGCCGCTCGCCCAATTTACAGCCACGCGTGAACGACCGATCTTTTCACCGTCGCGGCGGCCGCCGGCTGCCGCTGTCGCGCCTGTCGTGCCGCCAAATGTGGTCGCCGTGCCCAAGCCAAAGGAGCCCGAGCGTCCGCAGCTCACCCTGGTCGGCACGATCGCAAGCGACGAGGAGGGGTTCGGGATTTTCTTGGATCAATCGACCAAAGCGGTGCTCCGGCTAAAGGTCGGCGAGGACTTTCAGGGCTGGAAGTTGCGAACGGTTCAAGGCCGGGAAACGGCGCTCGAAAAGGATGAACAGGTCATCACCCTCGTGTTGCCGCAGCCGGGCCTTGGGCAGGTCTCCACTGAAGTCCCTCCTCCCCCACCAGCACCTGCCACCCAAAGGATGCGTCCGATGATGCCCGAGTCGCGGCCCGATCGGGCCGGTCGCTAGTTTTTTTGTGAATTTCTTGTGGCTCAGCGCATGGCCAGTGTTGTTTCAGACCTGACATGACAACAGGCCCGAACCGCCAGAAACGGTCCGAAAGATAGAGACGTTTGACCGGTCGAGTGCCGCCTGGCAATTGCATGAGACCAGCGCGCCAGCGCAGCAACCACCGCTCTAAATTGGTTACGGGTGGCCTTACTGGCATAGATACACAGCCCTTCGGCGAGGCTGGACCGCGAGCCCGTACTGATGCGTCCGCTACTTTGGCGCGCCCAGCAGTCTGATCAGAGGTCTCCGCCTTACGGGGGGCGCTGGCGCAATCGCACGCGTAACTTCCCGCCGGATACTACATTTCCGCAAGCTCGGCTCTCGCCGCAATTCGATCACGGGCCCTTTGGCTGGCGTCGCGGATGTCGACAACGGGCAACATGGCCAATCGAAGCAACCGCTCCACTTCGCCACGGCCGCCCTTGTATTTGATAATTGGGGCAAACGGCTTCATCGGGGGCTGCTCGTCATCACCATATAGTCGCTCGTATTCCACGAAATTTGCGAAGTTCTCGCGACCGCTCGTTATCAGCAGTGTCTCTGCGGGCGCACCCTCAGCAAAGACTACTTGATGGGCTTCCAACTCGATATGGAAGTAGTCGATGACTTCACAGTCATCCATCGTGGCCAGCGTAATTGACTTGCCATTCACCAGCCACTCAACCGGAATGAGAAAGCCATCGATAAAAAGGCTGTGGTTAGGGGAAAGATAGAGATCACGATGGGGATTCTGATCACCGAGAGCAGACCGTGCCACACGAATAGGAGCTACGCTCCAATGCCACGTGGGGCTGTCCTTCCGGAACCTTTGACGTCCAATCCATTTGATGCGCAACGGTCCGCCGAGGGTTTCAACGAGGCCACCGATTGTCAGGTCTTCAATCGGAATCTCTCCATCCGGTGTCAAAATGCGCGTCCCGCGAAGGAAGCATTGAGGGTTTCCTCCCGGGCCAGGGGGATTCCTCCAGCCGGTCCATCCGCTCGCCATTGCTCTTTTCGACATCGATGCAAGGATCGGCAGGCTGACGGCTCCACTGGCGGCAACCCTACCTGCCATACCAGCCGAAATTTCGAGAAAACGTCTGCGGGATGAATTTGTCATTGCGCTTCTCACCTAAAATTCAATGAAAATGTATATTACATTGGTTCAAATTTTAAACAAGCATATTTAAGTTTTAAACAAGCATAAAAGCACGGCACCCCCGCTAAATGTTAAATATTGACAGTCCGTTCTATTTTTATTGCTCATTTCCAAAAGCGCGGCCTTCTCACTCAGGCTGCGAACGTTTGTCTAAGACAAAATTGCCGCAGACTAACACTTTTTTGGCCGAGAAGGCAGAGCAGCAAGTGTTGCACCGTTAACCCGACCGACACGAAGCTTTCAAGACCCTGCTACCACCTGAACGGGTATCTAACGATTTGCAGAACATCTGCCCGCGATGCTCAACGCAATTCAAGCCGCGAAAGACCGCCGCAGTTCAACCAGCAATTCTGGAGTCGTTGGAATTCAAATTGCCAAATGATCAATTGATCATTCGCTGCGACGGACGCTAAAATTTATCAGCGACGATGGTACCACGATGGAAAGGTACTGTGCTTTTCTGGATCAGACGCAAGCTCAGGAGAGCAGTCCCCTGTCGAGATGGGACGGCGAATCGCTTCCTTGCGCGCGTCGATAAGGCCGAGCCTAACAAGCGCATCTACTACAACAGGGAAGTAACGTTCAACAAATTCGCGCGCCCGTCTAAGAATTCCTGTCTGTAGCCTCTGGTTCAACACGCCGCGTACCAGTTCCGGCTCGTCCCAGGGAACATCATGCTGGCAGGACAGGAGATAGTTACTGGATGGAGAGCGAATGATCCCTTCGGGAAACAACGCAATAAGATCACGATCGATTAATGCCGGTCTCGACGGCGGCAACCGCCCCTTCATCTGCGCGTAAAGTGACCCCGCCAAATTCGTACCCTTGGCGAGAGAAAAATGGCAGATCGGTGTGACACGCGGATTCATCTCTAAGAGCCAGGCGCTATTCGCTAAATCAAGAACGAAATCGAATCCAACAAAGCCCGACAGATTTAGGCGCTTCACCATACGTTCAGCGATCATCGCCATCTCCGGATGATCGATGAGTCTGACGACACTCGCAGGCCCGTGCTCGTGGCTTACTTCGACAGCTTCGACGCCGATTCCTGCAAGAACCTCGCCTTTCCAGCAAATCACCGCCCGATTAGCAGGGCGGCCAACTATACATTGCTGTAGGCTGATGGTTCGACGAAGCGGCAACATAAGCGGGCTTAAAGATTCCGATCCGAGGATCGCGCCGAAAAACCGCCTCGCTCGCCACGTGCTAGGCGTCTGTAGTTCCCACACCGCGGCTCGGAGATCGGCGTCATCGCTTACGATTCGAACGCATCGGCCTCCCTCGGAGTGGTCAGCCTTGACCACAATTGGATAGGTCAGTTCGGCGGGCGATGGCGTGAATGCACGGGTAGCCGGGTAAACAATCGTTCTCGGGCAGCGTAACCCTTCGAGTTCGGCGAGAGCCAAAAATTCGCTTTTGTTACGTGTTGCTGGGAAACTGGTCGAGGGTCCGAGCGACAGTTCGATGAGGTCTGCGATGTGTCGCCTTGTTTTGTCATCGGAAGCCGCCGCGCGCTGATGAAGGGTTTGCAGTTTCCTGACTGCAAGGTCGTCGGTGCAGACAAGAAGATCCGGAGACCATCGATCGATGGCGCGGACAATTGATTTCAACCGGGATCGGGTGTGGTATGTAAGGTGATGCTGGATCCTCCGAGCTTGACGCACCGGGTGCCCATGCGGCGTGAGCGCTGCGACGCGAAAACCAACGGAGTCTAGGGCTATCGATATCCGAGCGGCGAGTGGGGTATTCTCTGTCGCAAAGACGAGAATCGTCAACTGCGCCATGTCTGTGCACGCCTTCATTGCAGCGCGGAATGAGCCTGCTGGCGCGCGGCTGCCGGGGTTTGTCGTTTGATCAACCGCGAAGTTCGGGCCAAGTGATTGGATAGTCGGCTGGCCGTGAACTTTGCGCCACATGCGAAGCGAAGAACAGGGCCGAAGCTGTCGACCGCCGCTGGTCCGACAAAGAACAGCCCCGGCACCGATGATTCGAAGTGAGATGACAGTTTCGGGACATTGTTAAACAACTTCAATTGCGACTTGATACCTGCGCTGGGGAACGGCAGACGTCGAATATCGGCGCGGTAGCCGGTCGCCGCAATGACGTGCTCGGTTTCAATTCGCTGCTCATCGCCGTTCTCTGATTTGAGCCATAGAATGGCTCGGTCGCCAGAGGCTTCGGCTCCTTTGATCTGATAGCCAGCTAGAAGCGGAACCCGGTCAAAGCGTCCGCGCAAGAACCAACCCCCCGCGGGGCCGAGAAAACCTTTGGTGAGTCGATATTGCGTCGGCTTGGGAAGGTTGTGGAATATGAGCGGCAAATCCGTAAAAAATCGAGACTTCCAACCGGGCCCGATCGTAGTAAGTGGCTGCCGAATTGTTTGGGCGAGGGTGCGCGGAAATTCTATGCGGGAATGAAGCTCGATGGACGGCCGTCTTGCGACCATGCGCACGTTGGAGCCCGCCTCATGAAGTAGTGTCGCAAGCTCGGTTGCCGATGCCCCGCCACCAATGACGGTTACGTCACGCCCTTTGAATTGGTGCAGATGAACGTGAGCCGAGCTGTGCGACAGGAGGTCGTTAGGGAGGGTCGCCAATTCAGAGGGAACATGCTCGAAATGACTGAGGCCTGTGGCTATCACCACCCTTTCGGCCGCGATGCTTTCTCCATTGCTCAGGCTGAGGGTAAACCCGGCTCCGGTACGTTCGAGCAAAGTGACTCTCTTGCTCTCCAGGTTGGGCGCAAATCGCTGCTGGAATTCGAGGCCGTATGCGCAAAAATCCTCGACGCGAATCGGGGTACCAAGATCAGCGTATTCGATATTGCGCTCGTCGCAGTAGCGGCGGAGGGTGAATTCAGCTTTCGGATCATAAAGTGTCGACGCAAACCCATCTGACTTGAGAAGCATGCCCTTTGGCATGTGCCCTAGCCAGAATCGCATCGGATCGCCGATAATTCGATGCTCGACATCTTTCGCACGAAGGTGTGCCGCAATCGACAATCCGTATGGACCTGCTCCGATAATGACAACAGCTGAACTGTTAGGCATTCGGCCTCCTTGTTTCTATCACAAAAGATGCCCTCGGCCCGCGACACCTTTTCATTGCTACCCAAATTCATTGCTACCCAAAATGATCGGTTCACAAACAATTACCTGCCGTCTGCCAGGCCACGGTTGCCGGCCTGATCCACAGGCTTGTCGCCAAGGCTACCAAAGCGACGGAACTGACAAGGCTAAATCAGTCAGAATTTCTGTCAATTCTCAACATGCTTGCTCCCGATGCGCGTACTCGTCCACATCAATTAGCAAGAGCATGATAGATCATCTCTGCCTCGTATAGTAACTCTTGGTTGCAAATGTTCTACTTCGGGGTGCGCCCTCGTATCTAATGGCTCGCTGCCAAAATATTTGTAGTCATATGTCGACTGCGGTTCGGATGTCATAGTCCATAGGAACTGAGTGAGCAACGAGAGCCAAACGTTAAGGTTGATGCCCGCGGCGCAGGTTAATTCTGGAACTGAGGTCAGATAGTGAAGAAAGCCGCCCGCCGGACTTCGCTATTGAGCTGCCGTTGCGCGGGTCGGCGGGAAGCCAACTAAAGCCGTTTCACAATAGGCTATCGTTGACGCAAATGAAGCCAAGGCCGCAGCCCGCGCTAGACCGCGAATTGCGCGAACTGAAGTTGGCGTCTTATTATATCGGTTATTTGAGCTAAGTTATTATTTGAACTGTTATATTGTGTTTATCAAGTTTATTAAATTTTGCTGCTGGTGAGACAGCGGAGCCTCGTCGACGCGATCGAGTTCGGTCTTGTGGACCTGCTCGCGGTCACCCCGGCGCGGGCGCTAGCCCCGGCTATGGCTGGGCCTGTAAGCTCGATGAGACTTTACAAGCAGCGCGGGTCACGATGGCTCCGTTGGAGCCGCGGAGAACCGGCTGGCTCAAGCCGTGATATTTCGCCCGCCACTAATTTCTTTTCTTCGATCAAACCTTGAGGCGATCTGGTCCAGCCGTCGCGCGCGAGCGAGCATTCCGTCGGTAGGTGCGAGGCCTAGCACATCGAACACCACTTGAATTCGATGGAGCCAGTCGTGCCTGAGCGCGGCCTCTCGAGCATTGTTGCGCCGAATTGCGCGCAAGCGCTCGCTGTCTTGATTCAGATCGGCTAGGATACGGCCAATATCCGGAGAATCGAATGGCACGTGAATGACCGCATCTGGCCAATCGAATTGCTGTTTGAATTCCTCGGCGCGCGGCGCCTCGCCGATCATCACAGTACCGGCCGCTGAACCCTCATAGAATCGCCCCGATATTTCCTCACGATTCTGCGTGAACTCGGGTCTGTTGACATAGCTGCGATTGGCGATGAAGTATTGGCTGTGTTTAAGTATTGTCGCCAGCATGCGGCGATGTTCGTGGGGGCTATCGACGCGAAACGTGCGATGCTTCAGGTCGGTGCCGCTCGCTGCCACGGTGTCATAATAGTAGAAACTTAGCTGCCGTTCTGACTCTTCCAGCAAAGCCTGATGCGTGACCGACGAGCGCCGGCCGATATTGCAGACATCGATCGGGCGCGGCTGATCAAGCGATGCGGGCGTAAAACGCAGCACGTCAACCGCGAGCGGCAGGTAGGTGCACGGTCGACCGGTGATGCGCGCCACGTCCTGGACGCTGTGGCGGGACCCAAGAAAGATGTGGTCAAACTCAGATAACAGCTCAAGAAGATACTGCGGCAACATCTCCGACCAGACTTCGGTAATATAGCAGGCCGCCTTGCGGCAGCGCCGGCGCCAGTTGGGGATTGTGGCCAGGGAATACACTTCAAAGACGTGGCTGAACACCGGAAAAAAGAGTTCAAAGTCGTCTTCCAAGACCACCTTGCTCCTGGGGTAAGGCGCAAGTCGGCGCGCGAGGCTGGGCGAGCCGGATGCCAGGCGCGCGAGTCTGTAGGCGCGCCGGGAGAATTCCAGACCTGACAGGTCGGTCGCGTCGACCCGCTGGCCATCGGTAACAGTAGCGAAGGTATCCTCGAATTCATAGCCGACGCAAAATGCGACGAGATCAGCAATCCGCCGCTCCGACAACAGCAATACCTTAGCTTGCACGGCTCTGCGTCTCCAATCAGTTCGACGCTCTTTGGTACAGCGATGCGGTCAGACAAACATCAATACGACGATGATAACCATAGAAATTTTGCATTTGTTGAAAACCGTATAGACCGCCTCGATTTTGGTCAGCACTGCGAACCAGTCGCAGCGCCCCCTCCGGTATGCTCACCAGAACGCATCAATTATGCCTGCCGAAGCCACTGATCATGTATCAAACAACTTGGGCCGCGCCAAGTCGTCAGGCGCGTCCCCCAATGCGACGCAGCGCCGCGCGTCTCCAGCCTACGCCTAATCCAGCGCGGGTGAACAGCAAGTGGTCCATAAACGCGCAATGCCGCAGGAGCCAAGTAGACTCCCCAACGAGATTATGCCAGATTTGCAGTCTCCTCTGAGAACCCCAGAATGCGTATAGACGGCTATTGCGGTGGCGGCTGCCCCCATCTGGCCGAGTCGCCGAGGACTAGGACTGAAGTGAGACGGAGCGATTCGGAGTTTGAGGCCCGGCCCCATTCGCCTTCAGTCGTTGAAGCCGTCTGGCGCTCTCTGGATACGAGCGAAGCGCTTTTCGCCAACTACAACGCAGTTGGAGCGTTCCTCACTGCTCAAGTACTCGAAGTTCACGGGCCGGTAACCGAGGCCCTACTGCGTCAGGCTTTCGCGCACCTTGAGGAGCGGCACCGACTATTGGGCGCACGCATCATCTCCAGCGGCGACTCGCTGTGCTGGGCCGAAGGGGCTGCAATTTCTCCCCGAATCTCCGTCGTCGACCGTGCTCCTCCGGGCGGTCTCGAGGCGCTGACAGAGATCGAACTGCATCGGACGTATGCGGCGACCCAGGAACGACTATGGCGGTGTACCTGGATCCCACTCGGCCCGGACCGTCATTGGATAATCTTGGCACTGCATCACGCCGTGGCCGACGGCATCTCAAGCCTGGTTATCGTACGCGACCTGCTCGCCACCTGCAGCGCACTTGTTGGAGTGGGGGAACTGCCGCAGGATCTGCCAGTCGGCCGGACGCTAGACGAAGTGCTACCGCCGGTTACGTGGCAAGCTCTGCTTCATCACCGGGCGAGGCGGCTTCGATCACGTTTGCTGGGACCGCCACCCATCCTTCCCATCGAGCGCAGCGCCCCTCCGGAAGAGCGGCGCACCAGGGTGATCTTCGGCACTGTGCCCGGCGACCTCATGCTTGCCCTCCAGGCTGGCGCCCGGAGCCGCCACGCAACGATTAACGGAGTGCTCGCGGCGGCGCTGCTGGAGTCCGTTCGCGAGACCCTTGGGCACCTGCCCCTTGTGCCGGTAACCCACACCGTCAGCATGCGCGGACGCGCCATTCCGCGAAATCAGGTGGGCTGCTTTGTGTCGAGCATCGTAACGCGACACCCACTACGTACGCGTTGGTCGTTTTGGCGCGAGGCGCAGAGCGCCACCGAGCAGTTACACCGTTCGTTGGACCGTGGTGACGCGGCAGCCGCCTTGCTTGCGGCACGCGGCAAGGTGGCTGCCGCGTTGGCTGCGATGCGGCGTGCAGCGGATGACCCGCGAACGGCAGGCCGCATCGGTGCACTCAATATCGCGAACCGGGGAGTGACGAGCGACCTGTCGGCAGGCCCCTTCAGGGTGGCGGCTTGGTATCCCGCCACCAGCAATCACACGTTCGGAAACGGCGTCCAAGTCTCATGCGCGACGGTGGGGCAAACTTTCTTTTTCGGCCTTATGTACGTCACGCCGCTCCTGACCGTTGCGTCGGCGCGGCGTATAGCGGACGGATTCCTCGAGTGTCTCGTGCGTGTGGCGCGCAACCTGCCTTCAGAACGCTATCTTGAGTGCGATCATTGAATTCGACCGGGAGCAGGGCGTTGCTCTAAGCCGGCGGACCGATAGGGGAGCGGGCTGCGGAACCGGAGAAGGGCCAACGCGCCGTAATTTGGCTTCTGCGACGCTCGTTGGTGCATCGGTGCGGTCAAAACGAACAAGACATGTTTCCACCGTGGTGAGTAGGTATCTCCCGTCAGGGCGAGCTCCATAAGCCTCGCAAATAGGCACGCGGGTGCCGAAGGAACGAAGAGGCTTCCATCGCGAACTCGGCGATTGCCGGACCCGGGTCGCCCGCAGCGCGTGCCGGGTCAGTCAGAGGACCGTGTTGCTCGGAAATCCACCGACGCCAGCGAATTTGGTCCTCCCGGGACATGCCACGCGCAACCCTCTGTGCCGCCAACAGCAGGGCCGTGGGTAACCTGTGAACGTAAGCACGAGGCTGAGTGGGAGTCGCCGCGACCTTCTCAATTTCTAACTTCAGGTTTTCCCTATCACCGATTGCAGCAAGATAGGCGAGCCAAGCAAGATGGAGTCCTCGGTCGATTTCGAAGGCCATATGATTGTAAAACCGTGGGTTGATATCGATCAGAAGCCTCCGACCTCCGAATTCGATGAACTCCGCGTCAAAAACGCCGTAATAGCCGGTCGCCCGAAACAGATCCCGCAACCCGCGATCAATCGCAGGATCAGGCTCGGCATGTTCGAAGATGATCCCTGGTCCAGAGCCCCGTGGACGCTGGAGTGTCTTTACACAAGCGAAACTGACGTAAAGTTCGGCGGTCTGGTCAACGAAGCCGTCCACCGTGAAGATGCGTTCCGCGCCTGCGACGCTACTCTGAAGAATGGGCAAGCACATATCCGGCACAAGGTCGAGAACTTCAGCATCGTACTTCGACTGCTCGCGCTGGACCTCCCAAGCTTGAACAAGCGTGGACGGGTTTTCGACGTATGCCCCCTTTCCGAGGTTCTGTCCGAATACTTGGGCACGCGGTTTTAGGTACAATGGAAACGCTATTTCGCGCCCGCTCCATTCAACCTCGGAGGTGCTTCGCGGCACCCGGCTCTCGGGGACTTCGAGTCCGGCTGCCCGGGCGTCCTCCATGAGACGCGCCTTGTCTAGAATCCGCACCAGGGATTCTATGCGCGGCGTATAGAGGCGAAACACGCGGGATAGCGCTTCCGAATGAGCGGCGACCAGCCAGGCAACCTCGTCACTGGTTGGAAAAAGAATATGACCCGGATTCGCACCTCCAAAGCGCAACAGCCAATCGAGGAATTGCGAGGCATTTTTCGAGGGCGGACAGGGAACCGTTCGTTTGACGTAACGTGACCAGCGCGCTGGCGCGAGCCAGCTGTCGCTCGCAAGCGTTACTCCAACGCCGTACGCCGCCAAGTCTCGCGCTGCGGCAAGTGTTCCATACCATGTTGCATCTGCAATAAGGACTTGAGGCGCGACGCTCACATTGATTTCCACGCTAGCAGTTTGTGGGCAGGCATATATCGATATCGAGGGTCGCGCGGAACAAAAGATGGAAAAGATGGTTCATATCGTTCAGGAAGGGCCGCTCCATCCCATATTTACGTTAGTTTTTTACTGCCGGATTCCAAGTCGGCGTCGAAGGCCTCTTACCCAACCAACAATCAGGCGCGTGGTATCCGCGGTGCCGGAACTCTTGGCACCACCCAGTTCGTAAGCTGCAATGTGCGCCCGGGCCAGGTCAAGCAGCGGGGTATTCACGCTCAGCGCTCGGGCGCGGCTCGCCATGTCACCCAAAATATGCTCACCCTCTGTAACCGAGCCGCGTTCGATGTCTCGGAGCATGGATGCCTTTAAGGAAGAGCCTCTTGTTGAAAGAAGTGTGGTAGCGGCTTCGATGAATGTCGGACTGGGCCTGAAGCCAGAAGCAGTTGCGACGGCACAGCATTCATCGAATAATTGAAAGATCGCCTCTCGACCGCCGGGCACCGCCAGAATTTCCCCGATGGTCGCTCTCATCAGGCAGGTAATGCCGGCAACTGTGCTCAATTGAACAAATTTCTCCCACATGTCATGTATAACCCCGCTGCTTGCGCGGGCCTCCACGCCTGAGACTTCAAACACATGAACAAGTGCTGCCATTCGGTCACTTGGCCCACCCCGCAATTCGCCGAAAACGAGTGCGCGACTGGGGAAAAACTGGACGATCCGGCCTTCGGCGTCTAGCCCCGCGCTAATATTCGCCATTCCTCCCAATACCTGGTCTGCACTGAACCTTGAGGTTAGTAGGTCGATATGTTTCAGACCATTGAGTATCGGCAAGATCATAGTGCTTGGGCCGACTGCGCAGGCGAATTCATCCATAGCTTCATCAAGGGAATAGGATTTGACGCCAACTAGTATGACATCAAAGTGCCCGTTGAGGTCTTTTGCAGCCACAAGCTTTGGGGGTACGACAAAATCGCCGTCCGGACTCGCGATGCTGAGGCCAGTGCGGGCAAGCTGCTCGGCACGCCGGGCTCGCACCAAGAAGGTGACATCGCGTGCGGCCCGAGCCAGGCAGCCTCCGAAATAACCGCCAAGCGCTCCGGCGCCAATAACCAGAATCTTCATTCAACAGCCCTTCCAGTTAATAAGCCTACTTAACCAGTTTGCCGCCAATGGAAAGAGCACATCAAGTCTTGGCAGACATCCAGGGTAATAACTCATTCGCCCGAAACTCCGCGACGGCAGCTTTCCGAGTTGCTGGCATTGCGAGAGGGGTGGGCATCGATGTCGAGATTGGGCGGGCCGATCTTGAACTGGATGACATTGCGGCGCGGGTTCTTTTCAGCCAACGAGGCGGGACCTCGGCCTCGCTGGTCGGCGCGGCTCGCTGAACGCGCTCGGCCCTTTCCCGAAGGCGACGTTGGTGGTGACGATGACCGAGGTGCACTCGTAGAGCCGGCTGACGAGGTGGAACAGGAGCTGGCCACCCGATTGAGCGAAAGGGCAGATTTAGTAAGTGGATTTTTGCGCTGGCGCTTGCAGGGGCGGCGCGGATTGTTCTTTGCGCAAAAGCGTCCGGAACAACTGAATATCGGCGCGCCGGACCAGCCCGAGCCCAACCGAGCAAAAGAAAAACGCGCCCACGCACAAAGGAACGCCGAGCAAGAACGGGAGCGTCGGGATCCACCAGAAGAGGAGCAAGGTGAGCGCCGCCGACCCGAGCGCTCTCGCCATATCAACCGCGACATCCAGCCCGAGGGTTCCACGCCCTAGCAAAAGGATCGCGCCCCCAAGGACCACTATTTCGCTCGAGACGAAGGCCGCCACCACGCCGATTCCGCCGTTGCCCGCACGCTGCTCAAAGATGGGGATGAGCACCAGCCCCAGCGCCGTGCTCACCACCAGGCTTGCCGCCTTCACCACCGAGAAGGCAGTCACCCGCCCGAGCGCAAAAAGGGAATAGCCCAGAAGAATGTCGATGAAGATCAGAAAGAATCCGGGAGCGTACACTTTCAAGATCATTGCCGAAGGGCCAAAGTCCCGCCGTCCGTACACGATCGCAATGGCGTCGTTCGCAAACAAGAAGGTTCCAATTGCTGCAAGCGCGCCGAGCCACAGAATAGGCCGCAGTGCAGCTCGGACCTCCGCCTTGAACGGGCCCCCATTCGCCGCCGTCCGAGCGAGACGTGGGTATGAAGCTGCGCCAATGATGGTCGCCGGCGCCAGCATTGTGCCCAAGATATTCTTCGCCGCACCGTACCAGCCGACCGCGTCCGCTGAAGCGAGCTTGGAGAGAATCACCACGTCGATGTAGGGTTGGAAGTTGCCGACTGCGGTATAGAGGAAGAAGGCGCCACCATACACAAGGACTTCGCGAGCGATCTCGGGAGAGTAGTGCAGTGGGCCGGTCGTCACCCGGCGATAGAGCCAGGCGGCGAGGGTAAGCGCGAGAAGGCCGGCCAGTGCCTGCGCTAGCAACACACCCGGAAGCCGTCTGCCGAGCGCGAGCGCCGCCAGAGCGAGTCCGAGCAAGGCGATCTTGTTCGCCACCGACACCCACGCGTCGAGGCCCATTCGATCGCGGCCGCGGAAAACCATCCCGTAGCTCTGCGCAAGAAAAAAGGGGACGCTCACCGCAATGAAAGCGATCGTATACCAACAGGTGATCGCATCGTAACCCAACGCCCAGGCTGCGATACCGGACGGTACCGCCACCAGCGCCGCACCTGCGATGCGCATGACCAGAGCCGTTCCAAGGAGCAGACTGCCGCGCTCTGGTTGGCGTGCAACCTCGCGAATAATGTAGAATTGCTGTCCCCAGTCGACCAGCACGTAGGCGAAGGTGGAGAACGAAGCAATGAGGAAGTAGACGCCGAATTCGCGAGGACCCAGGATTCTTCCGAGCGCCGCACTGAATAGGATCGCCAGCGCAGTGGTCGTCGCTTGCCCAAGCACGAGGTAAAAGGCGTTTCGGGCGACCGTCCCGTGCCCGCTTCCCATATCTTCCGCTAGACTCATTTGGGGGTTCTTTAACCTATCCAGCGCATCTGGCCGCGGACGTACAGGCCCTTAAGAGTTGCTTGTATTTGAAGGTGTCCATGCTGCCAAGAACCGGTCGTAGGCGAGGTTAAGCAGCTTGCCCGGGGCAGCTGGAACTGAAAGGGCCCCTGCACCAGCTCCTCAAGTTCCGATCCAATCGAAGATTCGCCGCCAGAGCACGAAGGAACCGCCGTTTGTCTGCATCCCGCAGTCTTTGACATGGCGGATGTTCGCCACCACGCGGTCCTCTTTCGGAGGTCACCGAATGATAGGTCGCTTAAAGAGCAACTCCAGCGATGTCAACAGACGCGAGCCGCAACAGAATAACCGCTGTAGTTCTAGCTTCGAGCCGAGGAACGAGTTGGTCAGGTGTTTCCCAGGCAATGCAAATCTATTTGCCGGATAGGGCGCAACGCCGAGACTCACGGTTACGGTTGGTCAGCTTTTGACTTTTCAATGCGCGGTCGGCGAATGCTAAACTTAACCAATAATCTTAACTCTTGTTGGTCGAAAAAGCCTGTTTAAAATTAAATTTAAAAGATGTATCGTATTTATAATTGCTTCCTTCAGCCTGAATGCCGAATCGACGCTGCGAGCAGAGCAGCGGATTTTAGTGTTTAACGCTGATTAAAATATAGAGCTTATAGCTTCGCGGGACTTTGAGACATGAAAGTTGTTCTGTTCTGTGGGGGACTTGGTACGCGGATCCGCGAGTATTCCGAGAGCGTTCCGAAGCCGATGATTCCGATCGGCCAACAGCCCATCCTTTGGCACGTCATGCAATACTACAGTCAATATGGGCATCGGGACTTTGTTCTGTGCCTTGGCTACAAGGCGAACGTCGTGAAGGATTACTTTCTGAACTACAAGCAGTCGGCAAACACTGATTGCATAATTTCGCAATTTGGCAAGAAGGTCGAATTGCTGGGCGAACGACCTCCGGATTGGCGGATTTCGCTGGTGGACACGGGCATATGGCGCAACATCGGTCAGCGTCTGTTAGCGGTCCGTCATCTCGTGCAGGATGAGGAAATATTTCTCGCCAATTATAGCGATGGGCTAACCGACGCTCCGCTACCTGACATGATTGATCGTTTCAAGAAAAGCGGCATGATCGGCTGCTTCATAGCCATACATCCGCCGATCACCTTTCATTTGGCTGATTTCGACGGGAGCGGCGTTGTTCGCCGAATGAGCGCGAGCAACGATTCCGAGATCTGGATCAATGGCGGGTATTTCATCTTTCGCAAGGAAATATTTGATTACATTCAAGAAGGAGAAGAACTGGTCGTGCAACCCTTCCAGCGCCTCATCGACCGTGGCGAGCTCATGGCCTACCGGTACGAAGGATTTTGGAGGGCCATGGACACGCTCAGGGACCGACAGGTGCTTGAGGAGATGATGGAACGTGGCGATACGCCGTGGCATCTGCACAACAGCGTCGCCGGCGTAGTGAACGGATGAAGGGGCTTCGGATCGCCGAGCGTGGAGACCGGCTGTCGGTGCTATGCCTGGGAGCGCACTCGGATGACATCGAAATTGGGGCAGGGGGCACGCTGCTCAGCTGGCTCGAACAGGGCATTCGCCTAAACGTTCATTGGTGTGTGCTCAGCGGCATCGATGAACGTGGCACCGAAGCAAGGGCGTCCGCGGCCGATTTTCTGGCTGAGGCGGCGGGCCGCACGACCGAAATCATGAACTTTCGAGACGGTTTCTTTCCGGAGCAGGGTGAGCAGATCAAGGTCTGGTTTGAGGCACTGAAGGCCCGTGTCGATCCCGACGTAATCCTGGCCCACCGGGGAGACGACGCGCATCAGGACCATCGCCAGGTCAGCCGCCTCGTCTGGAATACGTTTCGGGACCACCTTGTGCTTGAATACGAGATCCCGAAATGGGATGGCGATATGGCGAGACCCAATCTCTATGTGCCCGTTTCGGCATCTGCAATGAAGCGCAAGGTGGATTTGCTGATGGCGCACTTTGGCAGCCAGCGCTCCAAGCAGTGGTTCGACCCTGAAACCTTTCTCGGCCTGGCACGGCTGAGAGGGATGGAATGCCGAGCCAGTGAGCGCTATGCGGAAGCGTTTGTCGCGCGCAAACTCTCGCTGGGTTGATGGGTTGTGACGCGCGGATGTCTCAGAGTTCAAGACTGTTGATACGCAACAGCCTGGGTCGATGCGCCGCGGGCTTGGCAATTTGGCCGCGCCAACACCGTTCACAAAGCCCCGACAGGGCCCACGCTGGTTCCCGCCCCGCGCCGGCAGCGGATCGGCGGCGTCCCGCCGGTCCAAGCTGAACAACGCCGTGTGACGCATGCGGAGTAACCTCGCGAAGCAGCGTGACGAGTATCACGCCTCGGGCTAACCCGGCGGTTCACGAGCTAGTTCGACGCGCTTTTTAGGGGTTCGGCCTTGCCTCCTCCGAGACTCTCCAGCCAATTTCTCGCCGCCAGGCAAAAATCGCCCTTGGGCAGAACAATCTGTTTTCACTGTAACACGACCGGCAGTAGACACCTTTGAGGATTGACCTAACCACACCACTTGAACATTTGAGGCGTGAATGGCAGTCCATCGAGAGGACCCGTCTCATCGAAGGTCGACAGTATTTCTTCCTTGCTGCGAACTTGAACCCAAGGGCCAGCCAGCGATGCTATTCCTCAGTATTCGAACGAATTTAATCTGCCACACGGATACGGCGGCTCGCGATCCGGCCGTTTCGGGTTCGTCGGTTTTCCGATTTAACTCAGGGAAACCCGGATTTGTCCAACTGATAGCACCTCAACGTAGCCTCCCTTTTAAACCCGGTTGCGGGTAAAAACGGTACGGATGCGTTGGAATCACGTGATCGAGATGTTCTGGCGGTAACTTGTTAAATCTTATTGGTTTTTGCGGCCTCCCTATGTTGAGAGTCGGCTGGAGTTCTATTAAATCGATGCTCAAGTTTCCGCACCCTGCAGGTTCAAGCGAGAGTGGGTTCGACGCGGCGAAAGAAAAGATAATCAAGTTAACTTCAATATAGAAAAGCTATAACGGTAGCCGAGCATTTAATAGTACTCTGATTTCTGCTCGCAACCGCTAGGGTTCAACTCCTTGAAAATTCTCATTACCGGAAATATGGGCTATGTCGGTCCGGAGGTCGCCAAATATCTGCGCGCGCGCCGGCCGAATGCCACGTTGCATGGCTTTGACAATGCGTATTTTGCGCATTGCCTCACGGGCGCCCCGGTCGTTCCCGAGCGATACCTCGATGAGCAGTTCTATGGCGACGTCCGCGACTTATCGCTGGATCTGAGGGGATATGATGCGGTCGTCCAACTCGCCGCGATCTCGAACGACCCGATGGGCAACCGCTTCCACGAGGTGACGCTCGACATCAACCAGAATACGACAGTGTCGCTCGGGAAGACAGCAGCCGCGGCGGGGGTTAAGAACTTCGTGTTTGCCTCAAGCTGCAGCGTTTATGGCATCGCGGATGGACCGCCGCGCAGGGAGACCGACTCCCTCAATCCGATCACCGCGTATGCGAAATCGAAGATCGGATCGGAGCAGGAACTGGCTGCAATCGATACCGACATGACCATCACCTGCCTGCGCTTTGCAACGGCGTGCGGCATGTCGGATCGGCTTCGGCTCGATCTGGTCCTCAACGACTTCGTCGCCTGCGCTTTGAGCAGCGGACAGATCAGCGTGCTGTCGGATGGCACACCCTGGAGACCTCTGATTGACGTCGCCGACATGGCGCGGGCGATCGACTGGGCCGTCGACCGGCCCGCCGGCACGGGAGGGCGCTTCCTGACAGTCAATGCCGGCTCGGATGACCGCAATTATCAGGTGAAGGACCTGGCCAACGCCGTAGCCACGAGAGTGCCAGGCACCGATGTGTCCATCAATACATCAGCTCCGGTGGACAGCCGGTCCTACAAGGTCGATTTCGGCCTGTTCCGGTCGCTGGCGCCCGATCATCAGCCGGTCGTGAGCCTGGACCAGTCGATCAAGAACCTGGTCGACGGCCTGAAGAAGATGAATTTCAAAGATACTGATTTTCGTTCCTCTGATCTGATCCGTCTCAAGGTTTTGCAGGATCACGTGGACACGGGTCGGCTCAACGACAGGCTTGAATGGCGGTAATTTCGCCCGAAGCCCGAAAAGGGCTTTGCTCCGCCAGACGGACGGCCGGTTAGGAGAAGCGAATGCACAAGAATGAGAGCGTTCTGAGGACCGGAACGGTCGATAAATTTCTCCTGCGTCTCGACGAGGGTGCTTTCGGCGCCCTGTATCGGGTGCTGATTGGATTTACAACAATTCCGGTAATGCGGCTCCTGCTCGGAAACGATGGCTCTGATTGGACATTGGTCCCTTTTCTGCTGTTGGTATTGGTGCTGCTCCGAGTAGTCCTGGCCGTAGTTCGCAAAGTGGTGACCTTCTCCGCGGAGCTGCGGGAAGCCTGGTCGGTGCGCCGGCGCACGGCGAAGCTTTACGATTCTTACCAATGGCGAAAAGTGATGTGGATCGGCGCCGGGCTTGCTTTGTACGTCGCGGTCTCGGGACAGTACCGGCCTGTCCATATCGCGCTATCCATGTTCTGCCTAGTCGCCGGGGCGGGGGCGACGGTGAGGTGGCGTGCTGTAGCTGCCGACAGTAAGTTTCCCAAGCCGACGGCGCGAAAGATCAAGAGTGCGGCGGCGTGATGTATCTGTCGACAACTGAATATCTGTCGGTGCGAGCGTGGAGCCTTCGGGCTTGGCGCGCCGCATGGGTTGACAGTGAAGTTTGGATATCAAGGGGTGGATAAGATGATTGGCGACACATCAGTTAGCCGAAAACTTGATTTGAAGGTTGGCGATTGGGTCGTAGTACGACCCGGCGAGGAAATCTTGGTCACGCTCGACGCGAACGCGCGCTTTGAAGAATTGCCATTCATGCCGCAGATGCTGCAGCACTGCGGAAAGAAGTTTCGGGTCCGTAAGCGGGCGCACAAGCTGTGCGACACCGCATTTGGCACGGGTGGGCGGCAATTGACCGACGCTGTGTTCTTGGACGACACCCGCTGCGATGGTAAGGCCTACGGCGGCTGCGAATTGCGATGCACCGTTGTCTGGAAAGAAGCATGGCTGAGGCGAGCCGACGCGAACGAACCCGAATGTCCGTCCGCTCCCCTGGATCGCCTCGAAACCCTGGTTCGGGCTGGGACCAGAAGGACCTCGCCAAGCCAAACTTCGAATGACCCACTTTACGTTTGTCAGGCGACACAGCTTCCGGCAGCAACGAAGCCATTGCCTTGGTGGAAGCCCGACCAATATGTGGAAGATTACAGATCAGGTAATATCGTGTTCTCGGACATCGTTGCCCGACTGGCGTTTTTGCTATACGCGGAGCTGGTAGCCACCGGCGTGGGCCTCGGCTCCGCGTTTCGCTGGATCTACAATAAAATCCAACTAGTACGAGGCGGGGAACCTTACCCCGTGCACCCAGGGTACCTCCCCGCCGGTGGCCCGACACCTTCCGTCAACCTCGGCTTGAAGGAAGGCGAGTTCGTGCGGGTGAAGAGCAGCAACGAGATTCTCGCAACACTCGACGAGTTCCTCGTCAACAGGGGTATGAGCTTCCATCCTGAGATGATGCCCTACTGCGGCAAAACGTTTCGTGTCTCGCAGCGGTTACACAGGCTCATCGATGAGAAAACTGGCCAGCTGAAGGAGTTAAAGAATTCTTGCCTTGTGCTCGAAGGCGCTGATTGTAATGGCACCTGCACACGACCTCTCAATTGTCCTCGGGCTTGCCCACCCTACTGGCGAGAGATATGGCTCGAGCGCGTGAATGCAAATGCAAGCCAAAACGAAGCTGCTTCGCTGCCGAGTGGGTAACCCAGATTGAGTTGTCCAATGTCAGTGGTCCCCGGGTTATCCGATCAGTCGGATTTCTGGATTGAGACCATAACCCAACAACAGTTCGCTGACCTCACGCCGATAGATTTCGTTCGGCAACAGCACGATATCGGGCCGGAGCGATGGTAGCTCGTCAGGTGCGATCACAGGCAAGCCGCAGCCAGGTACATACTTACCCCGTTTACGGGGATTTATGTCGACGACGCCCGCGATTGCCGTTCTATCGGCCATCGCTAGATTGACGAACGTAACTCCTCTAGCCCCCGCGCCCCATGACACGACAGTGCGGCCTTGGTCTCTGAGATCGCTCACCATGTTCTGCCACATGAGCATCTGTGAACTGCATCGTTCACCAAAAGTGCGGCACCAGCCTGCAATCCGAGTAACTTCGGCCGCGTCGGGGAGCACTTGGGCGGTCTTGCTCCACTCCGACGGCCTACCGTCTACTGACAAGAATTGATCGTCAAAATCCGTTGAGATACGCGACGGCGCAAACCCGGAGCGGTTAAACAGTGCTCGTAAGGTTAGCGGCGTCCAATACGTGAAGTGTTCGTATATGATCTCCGCAAGTTTCAATTTCTGCAGGGTTGATGCCGCGTTTGGAACTTCGAAAAAGAGGATTGGGCTCCGGGTTGCGAGTACCGTGCGTAAGTCCGTCATAAACCGAAGAGGCGACGCAAGATGCTCCAATACATGGCGACAAATTAAAGCATCGAGTTCCGGCGGCAGGTTCCCGGCCTCAAAAAGCTCTGGAATGATCTGAACGAGGGCTCCCTCGCGAGGACTATGCTGCTGCCTCTTAGCTGAGGGATCGTACCCAATTCCAAGATTCGCACCGTAGCGCGTAATCAGATCGAGGAAATAACCATCGCCCGTTCCAATCTCAGCGATCACTCCGCCTGAGAGCCCGTAATCCCTGATCAAGCGCGAGGCCAGCGCCTCGGAATAGTTCCGGAAGAGCGGCGAAAAATGCAGAGCGTTGTCATAGCCTGGGGCATATTCCACTAGTGAAGGATTGAAGGCGCGATTGTATACCATTCCGCAGGTCGTGCAGTTTGTCAGTTCAATGTCGCCCGTCGCGGCGGCTCGGGATTCTTGTTCGCTGGGGCAAAGTACACAGCAGAATATCGGCGCACCTTTGAGAGTAAGAAAGGGCTCGCCAGGCGCTGCCCCACAAAGAGGGCACGATATTGGATTCCTCAGAGCTTGACCTATTCCGATGTGATCCTGCGATCGCACGTCAGCAATGGGTTCCACTGGTTTTGAGATCAAGGTTTGGATTCCGGGCAATGAATGAAAGGGGGAACGACGGGACAATACCGCGATTAGAGCCGAACTCCAAACGGCAATTGAAAACGAGCGTTCTCGCTGGAGGGTATTGCTTCAACCGCGCAACGGTGGCGAAGTGGCAAGTAAGGACCACGACCTCCGATGCCCTAATGAGACCTCGCCATCGGCGGGGTGCGGTCTTTACCTCGGTTGGAGAAGGCGATCATTGTGACGCGCGCCGGGTCGTAACGATCCGGTAACCACCGAGCTTGTCCGCCCCGCCATCGCTAGGAGCATCACGCCATCCAACGTGAGAGGCCCGCCATCGAAGGCGGCAGTGACTTTTTTAGCCTGTTCAGCTGGAAACGTTAATGGCAGAATCGTATCGATTGTCTTGGCGGGCGCGGTGGATGTGTCCGTGGGTGATAGGGTTGGCGTCAGCAACCAAATCATGCGCCGTATCAGCGCTTTACATCACGCCGTCGGGTGACTAAGACAGGTTAGTTAACCGCTAGAAGCATGGATTAAAAGAATTTCGGGGCCGAGCGATGCGTCGGATTTGCATCGTAACCCATTTACCCTATCATCATAATGTCCAGCAGGTTGCCGTTATTATGTGATGGTCCGCTCAGATAGAGCGCTACCCTCATCCAGGCGGAACGTACCCATGTTGCAATCTCCAATGACAGCAAATTCGCATTCACAATCGATTGCTTCCAAATCTATGCAAGGGCGTTGCCGGCTGTGCAACGGGGCTCTCGAGAAGACTTTTGTTAACCTCGGTATGTCGCCGCTTTGTGAGAGTTTCTTGACGGCCGACCAACTTGACGAGATGGAGCCGTTCTATCCGTTGCATGCCCTGGTTTGCGATGAATGCTTCCTTGTGCAGCTGAAGGAGTACGTCAAGCCGGAGCACATCTTTACGGAGTATGCGTACTTTTCGTCCTATTCGACGTCATGGGTCGAACACGCGCGGCGCTATTGCGAAATGATCAAGGGCCGGCTGCGCCTTGGCGCAAATAGCCTTGTGTATGAGATCGCCAGCAATGATGGATACCTGCTTCAGCACTTTCTGCCGCTAGGTGTGCCGGTGGAGGGTATTGAACCGGCGGCCAATGTAGCCGATGTAGCCAGAGGGAAAAATATTCCCACCTTGGTTGAATTTTTCGGTCTTGGACTTGCGAAAAAACTCGTATCCGAAGGCAAGACTGCCGATCTCATCATCGGCAACAATGTGCTGGCACAAGTGCCGGACCTCAATGATTTTACGGCCGGCATGGCACACCTGTTGGCTCCGCATGGAGTGATCACGCTGGAGTTCCCACATCTTGAGCAGCTTATCAACGAGAATCAGTTCGACACCATCTATCACGAGCATTTTTCATACTTCTCGCTCGTCACGATCGATCGACTCGCCAAGAGGCATGGCCTCAAGGTGTTCGATGTAGAGCAGATCGCGACGCACGGTGGATCGCTCCGGGTCTATCTTTGCCTCGCAAATGCCGCCCACGCGGTATCATCCAACGTAACCGAGCTGTTGGCTCACGAACGAGGGTCCGGATTTGAAGATATTGGCCAATATGCGCGATTTGCCGAGCAGGTCCACCACACCAAGCGCCAGCTCCTGTCGTTCTTGATCGACTGCAGGGAGAAGGGCGCGCGGATTTGCGGGTACGGCGCTCCGGGCAAAGGGAATACGCTGCTCAATTACTGTGGAATTGGCACCGATTTCCTCGACCTCACTGTGGACCGTAACCCCTACAAACACGGTCGCTATACGCCGGGAATGCACATTCCAATTCACGCGGTTTCGGCGATCGACGAGTTGCGGCCAGACTACCTGCTGATCTTGCCCTGGAATCTGAAGAACGAAATCGTATCGCAGATGCGCCATGTCGGTGACTGGGGCTGCAAATTCATCGTTCCGATTCCCTGTGTAGAAATCATTGATCCCCGAGAGCTTACATCATGAAAGTCGTATTGTTCTTCGGCGGACTGGGCACCCGAATTCGCGATTATTCGGAGAGCACTCGAAAACCGACTTGAGTCCCTTCTTTTATCCAGCGATGAGCAGGAATTTGAGCCCAGTTCACTCGATGAAGCAACGGGGGCCGGGGCGCGGAGCCCCCGGGGTAGTGTAGCCTCCCGTCGCGTGCCGGGAGCGCTGCGGCTGACATGAGAGCTTGCGGCTTGCCGGGCGCAATGTAGTGCCAGTCGACCTGCCGGTTCTCCGCCCAGCGCAAACTTGTCGTACCAGTGAGCTCGGTACCGTTGTCGAAGACATCATTGCTCGACGACCGGGGAAGGCGATCATCATCGAGCTCGCGCGCGACACGCAATCCGAGTAGCAAGGTATCGGCTGCCAGAACTAGGCATTCGCGCGTCGGCCGCGGCGTCTTGTGGTTCATAAGAATGCACTCGCGCTTGAGCAGGATGTGCAGCCGGTCGATAGCCGAATAGCCTGCGAACGGACGCCTCGCGCAGCCGCATCGTCTGGCCGGTGGGTCCGATTGCGCACCGAGGTGCGGTCGGCGCCAAGCGTCAAACACGTCCGCAGTTCGCTGACCTCATAGGCGACCTGAAGGTGGGCGACGGCCTCACGCTTGGCGCGGGCGTCACCACTTTCTCGGTGCGACGTCCTTGAGCATGGCGTTGTCGAGCGTTAGATGTCTACCTGCCAACTAAGCCATCATCTATCCGTTTATGGTTTAGCCGCACAGTGCGCGGGGTATCTCTTAACCCCGCAACCCGAAATGGACTCCAACTGCTGTTGACAAACCTGGCAGACATGGCCCGGCCCAACAAGGACAGCAACCCGGAAGTTAAAGTCCGTTTGACAGAGGCCTCCGATCTTGGCTCAATCTATTGACAGTTTATTGGTAAGGTCCTTGCTACCGACCCACATCGCCGTGGAAGATGGTGGCCGCGATCGAGACACGCCGTGATGAACGTGCCCCACCCGGTGAGGGAATTATTGCCATGATTGAAGCGACTTCCATGGCCCCATCGATCGAGGATGACACCATCGGGAAGGATATTTACGCCCTCGCAGCCGAGATTTTTCCGATCTGCCGGAGCATCACGGGCGACGGCGTCCGCAGGACGCTCGACGTGCTCGCGCAGCACATCCCGATCCAGCGCCACGAGCTTCCGACCGGGACCCCCGTGTTCGACTGGACGGTTCCGAACGAATGGAACATTTCCGACGCCTACATAAAGAATTCCCAGGGCGAGCGCGTCGTGGATTTCCAGCGTTCGAATCTCCACGTCGTCAACTACAGCGCGCCCGTCAGGCAAAGGATGCAGCTCTCCGAATTGAAGCGACACGTCTTCACTCTGCCGGACCAACCGGACCTGATCCCTTACCGCACGTGTTTCTACAAGGAAGAGTGGGGTTTTTGCATGCCGCACCGGCAGCTAAAGGCACTCGAAGCTGCCGGCGGAGAGTACGAGGTCGTGATTGCGTCCCGCCTGGAGCCAGGGACGCTGACATGGGGTGAATATCTGCACGTGGGCGAAACCACGGATGAAGTTTTGATTTCAACTCACATTTGTCATCCGTCGCTGGCGAACGACAATTGCTCCGGCCTAGCGCTGGTGACCATGCTTGCTCGAGAGCTTTCCCGGAGGGAAACCCGCCTCAGTTATCGCTTCGTACTCGTCCCCGCCACGATCGGGTCGATCGCGTGGCTCGCCACCAACGAGGCCACGCTCAGCCGCATAAAGCACGGTCTTGTCATCAGCAACGTGGGGGATGCTGGAGCCCCCACCTACAAGCGGAGCCGTCGGGGCAATAGCCTCATCGATCGGGCTATCATGCACACCCTCAAGCGGTCCGGATCTCCATTCAATCTCCTTGATTTTTTCCCCTACGGCTACGACGAACGACAATATTGCTCCCCGGGCTTCGATCTGCCGGTGGGGCTTTTCCAGCGCAGCCAGTTCGGGACCTTTCCCGAATATCACACGTCGGCCGACAATCTCGACTTCATTCGCCCGCAACACCTGGCGGCTTCCTTCCACTGGATCATCCAGGCACTGGAAATTCTTGAGCGGGACCGTAGGCTGGTCAATCTCTCCCCCAAGGGCGAGCCGCAACTCGGCAAGCGTGGGCTCTATTCCGGCTTCGGCAGCGGGAAGGATGCGATGACGCGGAATATGGCGATGCTCTGGACCCTCAATCTCTCGGACGGACGCCACTCTCTCCTCGACATCGCTGAGCGCGCCGATCTCCCGTTTGACCTCATCTCCGCCGCCGCTTGCGCCCTCGAGAGTCACGGCCTGCTGTCGACGATCTCCTGCAGCCGAAGCTGACAGAGTAGTTGGCAGGGGAATAAGTGGCGTCAGAGTGATGCTATCATGAGCACCCAAAGCTCATGATGCACCCACGTCGGCACGCGCTCGCCAACCATCAACTAGTTCCTGAAGCACTGGCGGCCTCTTGCGTGGTGTTCACGGGACTTTTCCTGAATTTCACAGCTCGGCCGACAATCTGGATCTCGTGAAGCCCGAGGCCCTCGACCGTTCCTATGCCGTGCCGGCGACGCTCCTGTATCTCTCAGACAAGAACTGCACCTATCAGCGGGTCGTGGTCGAGGTGAGCCACAGCTAGGCAAGCCACCGATTTTAGCATTTGGCTTTTATAGTAAATCATAACATCTAAAATATATCGCTTGTTTCGGCCGAAAGGCAAAGCCATAAGGTGAACTATTGCGTCTTGCGCGCCTGACGCATCCATTTGTGAAACCGCCAGATTTTGTCTGACCGGACGCATGACGACCACGCTGGCGCAACAGCATTCGAGGGCTCGCCCTGATCAAAGAAGGCGATTTACCGGGCATGGCCGAAGGGGTCGGAGTTTACTTCGAGGACCACAGGGAATCGGAGGACCTCGGGCGTCGTGCTTTGCGCGGCGGCCTCGTCTCCGTCGTGATTCAATACGGTAATGCTGCGCTTCAGATCGCAGCTGCCATCATATTGGCGCGGCTCCTGGCGCCGGAGGATTTCGGGTTGGTTGCGATCGTCACGGTATTGACGAGCTTTGCGCCGTTGCTGATCGACTTTGGCCTCCTCGACGCGACGGCACAAAGAAGTAGGATAACGCCAGCTCAGGTCAGCGGTCTTTTCTTCGTCAGTAGCGGGCTCGGGTTGGCGGTAGCCGTGGTCGTGGCCGCTTGTAGCCCGCTGATTGCATGGGTCTATGGCGAACCTCGGCTGCAGCCGATTGCGCTGTGCATCGCGACCACCTTCGTGCTGTCGGGAATGTCAAATCAGCACATGGCGCTGTTACGACGTACGATGCAGTTTGGCAGGATTGGCCAAATACAGTTTTTCGGCACTCTGGCGGGTACTGCCGTTGCCGTCGTCGTCGCAATTTCCGGCTATGGTTACTGGGCGCTAGTGCTGCGTCCGATTACGACCTCATTCTGCGTTGTTTTCGGAGCTTGGTTTGCATGCCGTTGGAGGCCCGGAGTTCCCGTCTTTGACGATGAAGTCAAGTCGATGGTCCGGTTTGGTCTGCATGTGGTGGGTTTTACGGTCGCTTATACCCTCTCGAGAGCAGTGGACCGGATTGCGCTCGGCTTGTTCTACCGGCCCGATCAGGTGGGCTACTACCAGACTGCCATGAATCTGTATGAGAACTCGATCTGGTCGGCGCTCAATCAGATGCACGCGGTCGGAAGCGCATCCCTCAGCAAGCTGCAGACCAATCCGGCCGCTCTTCGGCAGAAATACGAAGCGGCATTGTCGATGCTGGCGTTCTTCCTCATGCCCGTGGCGGCGATCTTGTCCGTCACGGCGGAAGACCTGACACTCATCTTGTTAGGGGAAAAGTGGCGGCCGGCCGGCTGGCTCTTGAGTATCATCGCGTTGCGCGGCATTTTGCACGTCGTTGAAGGCTCGCAGGGCTGGCTGCACCTTTCGATTGGAAGGGCGGATCGCTGGCAAAATTGGGGATTAATTTCGCTCTTGGCCCAGGTCGTGGCGGTGTTCGGAGGTCTGCCTTTTGGCACTTCGGGAGTCGCCTGGGCGGTGGTCGTGGCAAGCTCGCTGATTGCCATACCGTCGATAACCTATGCGGGCCGTCCAATAGGCATTGGCGCTGCACTCGTCATCCGGGCGGTTGGCCCGCAGCTGATCGGCGCAATCAGCATCGCGGCCGCAGGCTGGTGGCTGCAGGCCACGATGCTCGCCGATTATTCCCCCTTCGTGCGGATTTTACTATCGGGCGGATTCTGTACCTGCATTTACCTTGCTATAGTTGTCGGCTTGTTTCGGCTTGTCGAGCCGATTAGGGTCGCAGGCAGGATCGTGCAGGATTTAATTGGAAAGCGATAGCGGCAGGTCGAGACAGGGGCGCGCGTCCAGACATTTTACAGCCCGTCGGGCGGGAACAATCAGAATCGACGGCCCACAATGACTAGCCTCTGGTTATTGTTCACGATTTGATTTTTTATTAATTAATGCGCAGCCTTGGGTTGCCAACCTTCAGCTTGGGATTCGACGGGGCTTGTCATTAGGATCTTCGATGTTTACCACCCTTCAAATAAATACCGAGCTCCTTGATCCGCTCATGGTGATGCGGCTCGGCGAATCCGGCCTTCGAATCGGGACCGGGTAGCCTCCAGTTGCGCCCGCGACACATGAACCCACAGCGCCTCACTATCCTCTACGTTTCCCAGATGCCAGCCAGCCCGCCGCGCTTTGGTGCCCAGGCGCGGATGCATGGGCTAATGACCCAACTCGCACAACACCACGACCTGACGGCGGCGATGCTGGTTGACGATAGCTTCGACATCGAGGAGTGCCGCCTCGCCATGCAGGCTTACTGCTGCGACGTAGTGCTCATTCGCGACCCCCATGGTCGCGACGGCCTTTCCAAGCGGCTGCTGCAACTTCAATCCCTGGTCTCCACCCGAAGCTTCGAGCGGCTGAAGGTGAGGGTACCAGCGTTGCAGCAGGCCCTAGACCGGCTTCTTCGCGCCAGGCGATTTGACATCGTTAATCTCGAGTTTACATTCCTTGGCGACTGCAATCTGCGTCAAGCTCCGCCCGGGGACAGACTGCCAGCGCTGGTTGTGGACTCTCACAACATCGACTACGACTTGGCTAGGCAATACGCCCGCGCCGGCGGCCTCGTCCGCCGTTTCTACGCGGGGATCAACTGGCGAAAGCTGCGGCGGGAGGAGTTGGCAACTTATCGCCATGCTGACGGAGTGTATCTATGCAGCGTGGCGGACCAGCGGCGGCTCCTCGAAGAGGTCCCTGGAGCGCGGACCCTCGTGATCCCCAACGCTGCGGATGTCGAGTATTATCGGCCGCGCGCCACGGATTCTTCGCCGGATGCCCGCACCGTGGTCTTCTTCGGGCATCTTGCTTACTTCCCCAACGTCGATGGCGTGACGTACTTCGTCCAGGAGATCTGGCCGCACATCGCTAAGGTGCATCCGAACGCGCGCTTAAAGATTATCGGTGTCCAGGCTCCGCAATCGCTCCGGGCCTTGGTTCGTCCGGGAATCGAGCTAACCGGCTTCGTGCCGGATCTCCGGCCGCATCTCGCGGAGGCGGCAGTCGTGGTGGTGCCACTGCGGTTGGGCGGTGGTACCCGCCTCAAGATTGTCGAAGCCATGGCTATGGGTAAGGCCATTGTGTCGACCAAGATCGGAGTCGAGGGAATCGAGGCCGTCCCGGGGCACCACCTTCTCGTCGAGGACCAGCCAGCGGCCTTCGCGGACGCGGTGAACCGGCTGCTGGCCCAGCCCGACTTGGCGGCTCGCATCGGCCTGTCGGCACGGCAGCTGGCAGAGCAGCGGTATGCCTGGAGCGGGGCGGCAGGGGCGCTTGAGACCTTCTACCGTGGGATCTTGGATGGTTCGGCAAGGTAGTCCGGAACGCGTGACAGCACCTCGGTCGTCTGAAGGTCCCTGCTGCACGCTTTGCTGTTGCTTGCTTCAATGCAGCTCATGTCTTGAAGCTGCGCAATTCGATATGAACTTTGGACGGATTGCTGAACTGAAATCCTTGGGAGATCGGCCATGACGCGCCTTACTGTGAGCACGGTCAGCTTCGCACCTGACTTCGATCTGTGCGTGAGGTTGAATCGGTCGGTGCTCGACAACTCCCCAGCCACGGTCCAGCATCACATTATCGTGCCCCGGTCGGACCTCAAACTGTTCGGTGGGCTCGCCGGTCCACGTACGCATATCCAATGCGAGGATGACTTCCTGCCGCGCACATTCGTGCGCGTGCCGTTTATTAACATCAAGCTCAACCTGCGCCGGCCGTTCCCGCCGGTGCGGGGTTGGATTCAGCAGCAGGTGATCAAGCTGGCCGCGGTCGCGGCTTCGGAGGACGACGCGGTGCTGATTGCTGATTCTGACGTCGAGTTCTTTCGGCGGTTCACCGCCGAAACGTTCGTCCGGGAGGGCAAGGTACGCTTCTTCCGCAATCCCGATCGGATCGACGAGCGGTTGCCGCGCCATCTAATTTGGCATCGGGTCGCCCGCGCACTTCTCGGATTGCCGCCGGCGGAGCCACCGTACCCTGACTACATCTCGTCGCTTCTTGTCTGGGACCCAATGATCGTCAGGCGGATGTTGGCGCGGGTCACGGCCACGACGGGGCGCCCATGGCCCACCGCGATTGCCGGGCAGTTGCACTTTTCCGAGTTCGTGCTCTATGGCGTGTTTGTCGATAACGCGGTTGGTGTGCCGGCCAACTCGTTCGGTTCGGACGATCCGCTTTGCCTGAGTTATTGGGAACAAGCACCGCTGAACCTGGATAGCGCTGCCCACTTCGCTCGCGGCGTCCGGCCCAACGACGTCGCTGCGCTGATCCAGTCGAAATCTCGAACCCCAATGGCGGTTCGCGAGGCGACATTCGCCGCCCTCCGAGCGGCGCACGATACGGGCCCGGGGCTACAGGGGCGGACGGAGGGTCACTGAACCTGCATTGAGTTCCGGGCCGTGAAGGGAACACCCCACCACCATAAGGTGGTAAAGGGGCAATTGTCATTGTGTAACCGTCATCAAATCGGTTAGACCAAGTACTATGTATATACTTATGGAATTAAACATTTAATTGGTAATTGGCCTTTTTGAAGATTTTGTCCGGCAACTCGCTCAGAGGAGCAATGCAATTGATCGCCGATGTGCGGCGCACATTACCTGTATTCGGCGCGCTATTCGGCGTCCTTACTGCGCTCTTGGCGGTCACGAGCGCAGTAAGTGAAATTAGCGGTTTCACTGACGAACGCTCGGCGAACGACAATCGCGTTCTTGCGGAAGACATTTCGCTCTCGCAGAGAGAAAACGTTACAACACCGATGACGGGAATCATTCCGGCCGATCGAATGACTACGTGGAACCCGGGCCTCAACGCCGTAGGCGGCATTCCCAATCGGACGACGATATACCAGACGCTCTCTCCGCGAGGAAGCTCCCTCGACGACACGGCGGCGATCCAGAGGGCTCTCGATACCTGTCCACGCGATCAGGTGATAAAGCTCAGTCTTGGCACCTTCAACATCAACGGCGGCGGTCTGCACTTCAGGAGATCTGACTGCACATTGCGCGGCTCGGGTACGGGCGAGCTAGGATCGGGCAATGGAGGCACTCGACTCGTCAAGGCCGATCGCGAGACAAATCGCAACTTCGCTGTCCTCTATGTTGGATATAATGGGGCCGAGTTTTCATCCTCGATCAATCTTGCGGCAGATGCGATAAAGGGCACAAACTCGCTTACGCTCGCGAGCAGTCCGAGAATCGCAGTTGGTGAGATTGTCCTCATCGATCAAGTAACCGACAACGATCCACGGGTGTGGTGGGGGCCACAACACAATCCCCCCGGGGGAGGGTCGCGGAGATGGTTCGCCCGCCAAGACCGTTCACTTGCACAGATGATGGAGGTGACCGCCGTGAACGGCAACACCATTACGTTTTCAGCGCCCTTCCACATAACGTTCAAGACAGAGTACGCTGCGCAACTGTCGCGTTATGCAAACCCGGTCTTGCATCGTGTGGGTATCGAAGATCTGTACGTTTATGGAGGGATGGGCGGCGACGGTCATGGTAATATCTCCGTGGTCCTCTGCGCCTATTGTTGGGTCAAGAACATCGAGGCACACTGGTCCATCGGCACCTCAGTCGGCTTCTACGGAACTTTCCGAAGCGTGCTACGGGATTCGTATATTCACGAGACGCCTGACCCGAATCCAGGCGGTGGGGGGTACCTCGTCGGCCTCAATTGGGGAGCGTCCGACAATCTCATCGAGAACAATGTCATGTGGAGCGGCAACAAGAATATCGTAATGCGAGCTACGGGCGGCGGAAACGTTATCGCCTACAACTACATGGACGATGCCTACGGATCGACCTACCCGAACCTGCCGGAAGCCGGACTAAACGCAGCCCATTGCACGACGCCGCACATGGAGTTGCTGGAAGGCAACTACAGCCCAAATTATAAAGGCGATAGCTTTTGGGGCAACTCGATATACATCACTGTATTCCGCAATCACCTGTCTGGTATTCGCGCCGCCCGCCCTCCCTTAGATACGTACAAATATGGGGTCTATCCCTATATGGATATTCAGGGGCGCACCGCTGTGGACGTACAGGCGCATAGCGACTACACGAACTTTGTCGGCAATGTGCTCGGATTTCAGGAGCAGTCGCTTCTGAGATACAACCAGGGCGGATATTCCTACACGCAAAACGCATGGTCGTACGAAAAGCTCGGGGGATTTCCAAAGGATGGCGAAGTGACGCTGTGGTCGATCGGATCACAGCAGGCCGGCGGATGGACTTGGGTGCCAACGACCTACCAAACGCAGCTTCGCCAAGGGAACTGGGATTGGTTTACACGATCGCAGCGGTGGCATGGCATCGGTGGACCGGCCGGGTCCGGCACGCCACGGGCGATCCCGGACTCCCTTTATCTAACGGCTAGGCCAGCGTTCTTCGGTTCGAATCCTTGGCCTTGGGTGATTCCCGCGAATGGCACCACCAGCACGCTGCCAGCCAAGGCGTGCCTAGAACAAGGAAAGATGCCGACCTGTATGATGTAAGCTGGTTCGCGCGACACAACCGTCACCTCCGTCCGGACCAAATCTCGCTGCGATTGCCAGCGTCGCATAAGGTCTTCGTGGAACGCGATCGACAGAGAACCACCCTTATAGGCCCGGCGCCTTGCGTAGCGGCGCGCCTTCAAGGGGAGCCGCCAGCAGCGATGAAGGAGGCGCCGGCTCCTTGGCCGTTTCGAACAGCCGCTTCAGGCTGAGGAACCGTCTCTCGAAAAGCTCGTAGCTCAGATAGGCCACGGCCAGCGAGGCCGCCGCGCCCAGTGTGGCCTGTAATGCCACCGCGGCCCCGTGAGAGCCGAGCCAGCGCGCCAGTTCCAGTTCGGTGCGGTTGGTTGTCAGATAATACGAGATGAAGTGATGGTAGACGTACAGGCCGTAGCTGTAAGTGCCCAGGAAGACCATGGAGCGGCTGCAGAAGAAGCGTGAGATGACCGACCGCTTCGGGGAGATCAGGGCCAATACCAGCAGGCAGGCCAGCAGTATCTGGAACAGCGCTAGACGAACGGACCCCACCAGCTCCAATCCCTGGCGCGACACCAGAACGGTCCAAAAAAAGGTGGCCGCCAGCAGTCCACCGACCACGGCCACAACCCGTGGCAGCGCCCTCACCAGCCACTCCATTCCCCCTTCCTGGCGCGCCGTCACGGCTAGGAAGGCGCCCAGCGCCAAACCGTCCAGCTTGAAGGGGGTCAGGACGATGGTGGCCCACCAGCTCACCCCCATGAGCAACCCGGCTAGACGGGCCAGCATAGCTCCTAGCGAGATCGCCAAGCTCGCCGCGATGAGCGCCCGCGGCCGGGGCGCCAGCATAAACACCACCAGCGGCCAGAAGAGGTAAAAATGCTCCTCGACCGAGAGTGACCAGAAATGGTTGAGGTAGGAGAAGGACCACTCCTCATGTCCGGCGAGGTAGATGTTGACGCCGTAAAGCCATGCCCAGGCTTGGCGGTCCAGCAGGTAGTCGAGCGTCGGTCCCCGCAGCAGCGGGATCAACGGAGCCACGAAGAAGACGAGCGCCAGCACACCGTAGTAGAGCGGGAAGATGCGCAGGAGACGCCGCATATAAAAGTTGCGGAAGTAGTGCTGCTTGCTGCGGGCGTCGTAGAGTATACCGGTGATGAGGAAGCCGGACAGGACGAAGAACAGGTCGACGCCGAGCAGCCCGTACTTGGTCACGCCGACGATGGCGCGCTCGACCGAGTTGGTTGGCAGCATTTGGCCGACTAAGTGGAACACCATGACCATCAAAACGGCCAAGCCCCGGACCCCGTTGAGCGCTGGCAGCTGTCCACGCAGGGTGACCGGCAGGCCATTACCCGCTGTGGCCGGGGCCCCCGACATTGCTGCTGCGCCTGGATTCGATGGTGTGGTCACGTGTGTCTGTTCTAAAATCGAGCCGGGTTATCGGGGCCCCACGCTCGCGCAAGTCCCGGGCGCCATCCCGCAACGACAGGACCCCGACCCATCGGCTCAGACACACCGCGCTGGAAAGGCCGCCAGTATCGGCCAGTTTCGGCAGCGACGATCAAAAACAACAACCACAATGGCTCCATGCCGCGCATCCACGCGGTCTCAAGCATGTTAGTGAGCAAAATAAAGAGAGCAAGTGTGAGCAGAAGCCACGCCCTACCGGGTTCGCGGTTTGCCACGCGCCCAATGGCGTGGAGTGTGGCGAAGATGAAGATTACGAACAAGGCAAAGCCAACATACCCAGTGTCCAGCATCGTATCCAAATAGCCGTTGTGGGCCGATGGCATGGTCTTGACCCAACCTGGACCGTCAACGACGCTGGGCCCGTTAGGTCCGACGAGCCAGAAGGATTGGTATCCCCATCCAATGAGCGGACTACGTCCGATCTCGTAATTCACAAAATCCCATATAACTGTGCGACCCGATAGAGTATAATTTCCAAATACATGCCATGATATGCGATTTAGAAAATCTAGGCCAGGAATTATAGTTAAGAGTTGATACAAAATTGCTATGGGCAATATAACGATCGCGGGTGAAATGCGCATTTTCTTACCGATAATCAAGGTAAGCCAGGCGAGTATTGGAGCAAGCATTGCAAGACCAAACGATCCTTTGGACTTGCTTTCGTTCACGAGCCAAATGGCAACGACAATTACGATGATACCCAGCGCGCGCCGCCAGCCGGAATGGAGCAATTCGCGAAGTGACAGCAAAAAGGCGATTGCTGCACATTCTCCCAGATAGCCCTTAAATGTGAAATATCCTGGATAACCTATGATCAGGTTTTCATAAAAAATGGGCTCTTGATTGAGTACGAAAGGGATATTCAGGACACAAGCGAATGCGAAGCATAAAAACAAGCCGCGCATCATATCTCCCTTCGCCAGCAGGCCAGTCAAAACAATCGATGTAAGAATCATGATTTGCAGAACAAATCTACTGAAAGAGAGTTGCGGATTGAAAGCCCACAAGACGCTCGCTCCGGCAAATGCAAGATACGCGAAAAGAAATTTAATGTGGGGAGGCAAAGCAAGTCTGGAACGATTTCGTAAGACCAAAACAACCGTAATCGTAGCCAAAGCGGGCCAGAAGATCTTGTTCTCCAGGCGGGGCGTCATGACAATCTGCAGCGCATCCGCAGGCGAGGCGCCGGGACTAGGAATGTCCTTGGGATACATCAACAATGGCGACACTATTTCAGCGTAAGCACATGCCAAGATCGGCACCATTGCGCACATGTCAAATGTCGACGTGGATTCGGGACGTGCTGATTTGACGGAATGTGTCGGCGCTTTGGACATTCTGGCACTCTGTTGGAGTCCAAGTTGGATGCCCTGCGCCTAATGCGTCGAGCAATTAAATTCTATCCTGCTATCCGCTATTAATCAAAGGCGTTGGGGCAGCATTTCCTCGGACGGCGAATTAGCATTAATCGTAAGAATCAATCAGGACAGCGGGATCCCGTCTATGTATGATCATCCAGCAACCAACGACCTCTTTTTTAAGTACCCCGCCATCTCGTGCGCTCGGCCAAAAATACCTGAATGCCCTGTGCGGTGACTAAGAGACCGAAATCGGTGCGTCGCAAGGGCGAAATCTGGAGCTCAACCTGAGCATGAGCTCCCTGCGACCCATATGGCGTTCGATGCTAATCGTGGCCGTATTGGCCGCGGCAACGATCGTTGCCGTTCCCTCTGTTCTAGAGCCGGTTCTGCGAGCCGCAGGATGGGTGCTCGTTGTTGAGGAACGAACTACGCCTGCCGACATCATCGTCATATCGCTCGATTCCGAGGGCGCGGGAGCACTTGAAGCAGCGGATCTTGTGCGAGGCGGCATCGCGACGCGAGTCGCGGTTTTTACCGACCCGCCGAGTGGAGAAGATCTCGAGTTCATCCGCCGGGGGCTCCCCTACGAGGATGCAAGCGCAAGGCAGATTCGCCAACTGAGGTGGCTTGGCGTAACGGACGTCGTGCAAATTCCGAGAACCGAGGCTGGAACCGAAGGCGAAGGCCAAGTCCTTCCGCTATGGTGCGAGCAGCACGAGTTGCGATCTATTGTGTTCGTGGTCGCGAGGGACCACTCCAGACGAATGCGCCGCGTACTCAATCGAGTCATGAAGGGCCATCCGACGAGTGTCACGGTTCAACCTGCACACTACTCAAGTTTTGACCCGGACCGCTGGTGGGAAACGCACACCGGCTTCCGGACAGAAATCGTTGAACTCCAGAAGCTCGTGCTCGACGTCCTTCTGCATCCAATGTCATTTTGACCGCCCGATGTCATTTTGAGATCGGGTGGTGCGGGTGCGAAGGAATGCATGTCTGTGATCGGCAGGGTACGCCGCGGTGCCCCGGGCTGGCAAGCCTCGGCGGGGTCGTGGTGACGGGCTGAGAAATATGTGGTCAATATCCGCTTTCGCGAAGGACCTAATCGATGTGTGGCATTGCTGGGATCATCGGACGAGTCGACGAGCCCAACCGCGCCGCCCTTGAGCGCATGAACCAGGCGATGGTTCACCGCGGTCCGGACGCCGGCGGGGTCTGGTTCTCGACGCCGGACGACCGCGGCTGGGGGGCGCTGCTGGGGCACCGTCGGCTGTCCATCCTTGACCTCTCCGCAGCCGGCGCTCAGCCTATGGTCGACCCAGTGACTGGGCACGTGATTGTCTTCAACGGCGAGGTCTATAATTTCGGCGACCTCCGGCGGCGCTTAGTCGCCGAGGGGCAGGAGTTTCAGTCCACCGGCGACACAGCCGTCATGCTGCGCGCGCTCGGCCTGCACGGGCCGAGTGCGGCGAGTTGGTTGCGCGGCATGTTCGCCTTCGCCTGCTGGGATCCAAAGCAACGCCGCCTCTTGCTGGCCAGGGATCCGCTGGGCATCAAACCCCTTTACCTGGCGCGATCGCCAAATCCGGACGCGGGCTGGTCGATCGCGTTCGCCTCGGAGCTTCGTGCCCTGCTGGCCTCCGGGCTGCTGGGCACGCCTCGCCTTGACCCGCAGGCCGTCGCCAATGGCGTATGGAACGGTTTCGTGGTCGGTCCTGGTACTGCGGTCAAGGGCATCAACCTGCTCGAGCCAGGCCACTTTCTCGAACTCGAGGGAGATGGCAAGGAGGTGCGCGAGGAAGAATTCTGGCGCATCCCGGACCACGCCCCTGATCCGACCATGGGCGAGGACGACCTCGCTGTCATCCTGGAGGAGGGGCTCAGACTCCACCTCGCCAGCGACGTGCCGTTGGCGGTCTTCCTCTCAGGCGGAGTGGACTCGTCGGTAACGGCCAACCTGGCCCAGCGCGCCGCCCGTAACCCTATCCATACCTTCACACTGGCCTTCGAGGAGCAGGAGTTTAACGAAGCGCCGGTCGCGAGACGGATCGCCGCCGCCATTGGTACCCAGCACCACGAGGTGGTACTGACGGAGGGGCACTTCGTCGAAAAGCTGGAGGCCGCGCTCAACAGCCTGGATCAGCCGACCTTCGATGGCCTTAACGCCTACTACTTGTCGAATGCCATCCGCAGCGCCGGGTTCACCGTGGCGCTGTCCGGCACGGGCGGCGATGAGCTCTTCGGAGGCTACACTTCTTTCCGCGACCTGCCGGTGCTGCAGCGCTGGTCGCGGCGCGCTGCCTGGGTACCACGTGGCCTGCAGGTGGCCGCGGCCACGCTGGCGACTTGCGGGCTACGCCGCTCGGGCGGGACGGTGCAGCCTCAGACGCGCTGGGCCAAGCTCCCTGCGATGGTCCGTCGCGGTGACGATCTGTTGGCTCTCTACCAGCTGGCCTACGCGCTCTTCCTCCCAGGATTCCAGCAAGAGCTCCTGGCGCCGGGCTTTGCCGAGGCGGTGGCCGACGGGCTGCCTCCGGCCATGCGCCAGCGGATCACTGCCGAGACCCGCTACCGTACGCCGCTCTCGGCTATCAGCGTCATGGAGCAGCGGCTCTTCCTGGGCGAGCGGTTGCTGCGCGACAACGACGCGGCCAGCATGGCCTCCTCGCTGGAGCAGCGGGTGCCGCTGGTAGATCAAGTCCTTTTCGAAAGCATTGACCGCCTGCCAGATCAGGCGCGCTACCGGCCGCTGGGTCGGAAGGCCATGTTGCGGCGCATAGGCCTGCGCGGCCTTGACCCGGCGTTATTCGAGCGACCCAAGAGCGGGTTTGTGCTGCCATTCGACCGATGGATCCGGCGGGGCCTCAAGGTTACTATGGATCAGACCCTGCGGGACCCGGAGGCCGTCATTCCAACCGGGCTCAATCCCGTGGCGATCGAGCGGCTCTGGCGGGCCTTCCTCGACGGGGCACCCGGCATGTATTGGTCGCGAGTCTGGTCGGTATACGTCTTCATCCGATGGTGCCACCGCAATCGCGTCTTCCGGTGAGGTGGCTGTCTAGGGTGGATCAAGTCAGTCGGCCCGAGAGCCAGTCTGCGGGCCAACCTAGCAACGCATAGGCCGCCGTCGACATCCGCGGTGAAGCGGGTTCTCGTGGCGGTCGCTTCGTGGTTCAGCGGCGAAGGCTGCTCGATGCGGCTATTCGAGAAACTCCCGTCCAGAAGATTAAAGCTGTACGACCCGTTTAGGTTGCAGACTTCAGGCAGTATGCCTCTCTTATTTGCGCGCATGAGTTCAAAAATTAAAAAGCATTTCCCTAGATCCTTAGTTTTCAGCATATCGATTTGCGAATAGCCCATGTAGATAGCCTGAGGAACTCACCCGCTCGCGAACGGATTCCGGTAGATCCCGAGCCGCTGCAGGGCCAGGTAGTAAAGGACCGGCGGTTGATGAAGAACGTAGCGCCGCCACCGCAGCCGCGGCTCGCTCACCAGCCTGTAGAGCCATTCCAACCCCGAGTCGGTGACCCAGCTGGCTGGCCGCTTAAGGGTACGAGCCTCGTAGTCGATCGTCCCACCGAGAGGCAGGAAGGTCTTCACCAGCGGGAGCCGCTCTCGGTGGCGGACGATAAACTTCTCTTGTCGCCCCGCGCCCAGCCCCACCACCAGCACGCTCGCCCCGGACTGGTTGATCCGCTCCAACATCCGGTCGATCTCCCCTGGCTTTAGGTCGTAGTCGAGCGGCGGCGAATCAGTGCCGACGACCATTTTCCTTCCCACCCTCTCGTTGATGTTCCGCGCGGCGATCTCGGCGATCCCGGGACCTCCGCCGCAGATGAAGACAGTGACACGCGGGTCGTCCTTATGCTTCAGGTAGTAGCGCGGAAAGAAGTCCGATCCTGATACCCGGCCTCGAAGCGGCGTCCCCAGAGCCTGCGCCGCCGCGAGCAGAATCTGGCTATCACAGGTGATTGGCGAGAAGTTTGGGAGGAGCTCGTAGAACTCGCGGTCCTTCTGAAGTTTCATGATCATGTCGACATGGAGAGTGAGGAGCAACCCTTCATGAAAGGAGTCGACCAGCTCCTCGAGTGTGATGTTGTCCACATCGACGTTGAGCAACCGCACCTTCTTCGCCATCCGTGTAATCCTCTCTGCTCTCACCCGGTGATCGGCGCTAACGACCCCAGGAGCGGTAGATCAGCTCCTGGGTCTGCCCGATGTTACCGCGCGAGGAGGCACCGAAGACGATCGACTGCAGCCCTTCGAGACCACATGCCCACTCGATCGCCTCCTGGGGCGGGATGGCGCCGGAGGCGAGCACCGACATGGCGATGGCCCGGCACTTCCCCGTCCTGAGCAGTTCGCGGTAGGCATCGACGCCGCCACTCATGCGAAAACCGATTTTATTGATGTTCGCGCAGACGATAGGATTCTCCACACCGGCCTTTGCCAGAGTGTCGAGGAGCAGGGGCAAGTTCATGGTGATGTATCCCGCCTCCGCCCCGTACCGCTCTTTGACGTAGCGATCGAACTCGGCGAATACCGGGTACAACTTAAGCCCCAGGAGCAGGTCAGTGACCACGTTCTGTAAGAAGATTACTGGCGTATTCAGGTTCTCGAATCGTTTCATCTCGGCATCGACGAGCAGCCTCATCAGTGCGTACATGTCGCGAGTGAGGGTCCCCACTGCGCCCCGCATGAGGGTACTCATCACCCCGCCGACCGCGAACCGCTGCATGGTCTCCATCACCCCAACCTGGCTCACCGAGTTGGCATATTTGTGTGCGTAGGGCATGCAGGGAAAGTAGATGAAGTCCTTGTAGCGCTCGCGGTGAGCACGCATGTGGTCGCAGATCTCACCGATCCGGTCGTGCGTGGTGCACATGAAAGTACGGATGCCCAAGTCGTAGGCGTTGTCCAGCACCTCGATGATCGCGGAGGTATCCTTGAACTTCAGGAGCTGCTGGCGGGCTTTCTCCTCGGACATATGATTCACGCCGAAGAACTGATTGTCCCCGAACAGGATGCGGTCAATGGTAGCCATGGGTTCGCCTCAGCCCTTTGGCTTGTTCGCCTGGAGGATCAGGTCAACGACGCGATCGGTCTCGTAGGCGGATGCGAAGGAATTCTCGTGGGCCATGTTGTCGGCGCGGATCGCCTCGGTGAAGGCCTCAAGCTGAGCCGAGTACTCCTCGCCCCGCAAGTAGAAGCCGACGGGCTTCTGGAGCCCAGTGATATAGCGCATGTTCCAGCCCTCCACGTAGTCCTCGAAGCCGCGCGGCTCGCGCAGGTAGACCTTGAGCTCCTGGCGATCGACGATCAGCTTGCCGCCCGTGCCATGGATGGTGACCGTCGTAGTCATTTTCCGGTAGCTATCGTCGCTCCAGTTGGTCTCAAGGATTCCGCTGACGTCGCCTGCGTGGGCGAAGACCGCCGAGACGGCGTCATCGACGTTCTGGGAGAAGATGGTTTGCAGACTCGCGCCCTCAACCCGGGTGGGTGGACCTACCAGGAAGTTCATCAGGTCGATGACGTGGCTGGCGTAGTCGTGGAGGCAGCCCCCGCCCTCCGACTTGCTGGTCCGCCAGGTCCGGTTCGGCTCTTTAACCACCACCTGTCCGAAGGCGCTGCCATGAATGTTTGACACCTTGCCCAGAGCGCCGGCGCACACCAGACGCTGCGCCTCCTGGAAGGTCCCGATGAAGCGGTTGTGGAAGCCGACTTGGTTGATGCGTCGACGCTGGATGGCGAGCTCGGACAGGGCACGGCTGTCTGCTGGCGAGAGCGTAAGCGGCTTTTCGACGAAGAGATGGATATCCCGCTCCAGGGCGTACTTCGCGCATTCGAAATGGGTCGAGGTCGGGGTGGCGATGATCACCGCATCGGGGCGAGCCTGGTCGATCATCTCCTTATACCCAACGAAGGTCTGGACGCCGGCGTACTTATTCAGGACTGAGATAACGTAGCGCGAGGTGTCGCAGACTGCGACCACCGCCGTGTCCGGCAGCGCGTTGGCGATGGCGAAGTGTGACAGCCCCATCTTTCCGGCACCGACGATGCCAATTCGGATACTCATGCTTTGAGGGACTCCCGTCTCATAATTACACCCCGGGACGGCGACGGATCCCAGAGCTGCCGCTGGCGTTCGTTGAGGCGGGCGGTGGCGCTGGCCTTGCCCCGAAAGAGGCATGCCCACTGGTAGCGACGCAAGAACTGCCGGAACTCAGGGTCGCCGTAGCGAGGATTCCCCTTTACCATGCTCTTAAAATACCCGTAGAGCATCGCCAGCCCTCCGACCACGCGTGGCGGCCGTGTCATCCGGTACGCTGCGCTGGCGAGCATGTACCACGGCGAGGTCCCCATGAAGTATTGGCCGAAACCGTGGCGTTGACGGCCGGTCCACCAGCTTCTGTGGCTGGTGCCCATCGGGCGCAGGTGGACGAAACGCAGGTCCGGCTCGTCCCAGGAAACTGCGATCCAGCCGAACTGCCGACACCGGTGGCCGTCGATGCCATCCCACATCAGCTCGCGAGTGAACCCACCGATCTGCCGAAAACAGCCAGCGCGAAAGAACTTGGTCATCCCTACCGAATTCTCGTCGCCGATCTTTTCGGAGATGAAGCCGGACGTGTCGGACAGGGGGAACTGGACCGGTCCATCGATCCCCGGCGCTGGAAAATAGGGTTTACCGGAGCAGGTCCCAATGCGCGGCTCGGCCTCCATCCGCTGGATCAAGATCTCGAAGTACCGTGGAGGAAGGTCGAGGTCCAAATCCAGCTTGCACACATAGTTGAAATCGGCCGGATCGATGGTGTCGTACCCGGTATAGAAGGCGTCGATCACCCCGCCGCCCAACTTGCGGTCACCACGGTCGGCGCGGGTCAGCACACGGATGAACGGAACGCGCGCGGCGTACTCGGCCAGGATTCCCGGCGTCGCGTCCTTAGACCCGTCGTCGACGATGATCCACAACGCCGGAAGCACTGACTGCCGCAGCACTGACTCGATCGTGCGATGCACGTAGCGCGCCTCGTCGCGGCAGGGCGAGACAAGCAAGTAGCGCCGCGGTGGGTTCACGTGGAAAATCTCATTGCAGGGGCCGCAGGATGATTCGCATGCCGTAATTGTGTGAACCTGCTGATCAATCGGCAATCTGCCTCTTATTTTATATTTGTTTGAGTATTTAATTTTAGTGATGCCGAGTTTTGCGTTTTCTACACTTTGTCGGAGGCATCCGCAAGATGGTGGACTTTCATGAACTGAATTAACTAAATGCCATCGGGATCTGTCTGCGATTTGCTCCGCAGTAGCAGACGTGAGTGAGCTGGGGACCCCGTGGGAGTACCGCGCCTCGTTTTCTCAGGACACGACCGAATATCGGGGCGCGCTGCGAGAAAAAAGACTTAATGCCAGTGTCAGAGCTCGGCTGATGATCTGTTCGGAGCGGAGAAAAAGTTAGTATCGTCCGTACGGACGTTTTGAAGACGTTCGCGCCGTGCCGCAGGGGAGGGCTTGATCTTTTGCAGCAGACCGGTGCCGCATCTCGACCGGGTTGATTGTTTCGACCGACATTTGGATGTTGGCCGCGAGCGCGAAAGAACGGAATGGCGTGTTCCCAAGCTCGGCCTGGCTGATCGCCCGGTACCGCCTGCCCCTTGGAGATAGTCGATTGTTTCGACCAACAGCTTTGTTTCAACCGACTACAAATGCAGGGCGGGGCCTCCTTGGTTTTCCACCTTCCCGAAACACTTCTCCGCTCCCGCCCATAGGCGGGCGTTTGCCGATCCTTCAGTCCGTATATCCGTAGCGACCGTATGACTTGTTGTGATAATAGCCGGCTCGACTTCCGTCATAAAGGCTGAGCGCCTTCATATCCACTTTATTGAGTACCGCGCCGACCACTCTTTCGTAAACACGCGGCGCTGTTCGCAACGCATGTCGAACGATGGACGTGGATGTACTGCCCCATTCCACGACCAAGAGGTATGAGTCCACAAGATGGGACGTCGCACGAACGTCCGCCAATGGAGCAAGGGGAGGCAAATCGACAATGATATAGTCGTAGCTGTGTCGAAGCCTCTCGAACAACCTTTTCATCGCGTTTGAGCTCAGAATCTCGCTGGAATCGGCAATCCTTGATTTGCTGCGGACGGGCAGGAATGCCATGCTGAGGTACACCTCCTTGCAGAGAGCTTGGTCCAGAGCGACCTTGCCGGAAAGCACCTCGAGAATCCCAAAATCTGCGCTCGGCGCCATGGCCCGGGACAAGGACGGATTGCGCAAGTCGCAGTCAACCAAGAGGGCGCGCCCACCTACTCGCGCGATACTTATCGCCAGAGCGGCTGCGATCGTGGACTTACCCTCGTCAGGAAGCGTGGAGCTTATCCCGACGACCTTGTTGTCGGAGGAGATCCCGTTCAAGTCCGCGGCGAGCTTTATCGTACGTATGGACTCGGCGAAGCGAGAGAATGGCTGCTCTACAACACTTGATACAACGCCTAGCTCGCTCGAAATCAGACCACGCCTGGGGCCTGCGATGGTCGGAGGACGCTGACTCTTTGTCTTGTCCGCCGGGTTCCGTTGCAGAGGGACTAAAGCGATACATGCCAGGCCGAGCATCGATTCGATTTCACTGCTCGTCCTAAAACCGCGATCCAAAAAGTCGAGCAGTGCGCCCAGGCCAATTCCAAAGACTAATCCCAGGAAGGGCGTCATCGCAACAATCAACAACCTCTTGCCATAGTTCCTTTTGATGGGAGGCGTCGCCTCGGTGATCAGCCTGACTTCCGTGTAAGGAAACGATTGCTGCTCAGTGGCTTCCGCATATCGTCTGACGAAATTGTCGTACAGAGTCTTATATGTCGCGGCAGAGGTTTCGAGGTTGGCCAATTTCACCTGAGCTTCATTCGATGATCGAGATTCGGCGATTGCTCCTTGAAGTTGCTTATTGATGAGCTCTTCAGTCTCATTCGCGAATTCGTAATCGCTCTTGTATGCCTCCCGAAGCCGCTGCAATTCATTGAGAATGGAAGTGCGGATCCTGCGCATGTTATCACGCACACTTACCACCGCGAGGTGATCGCCGCCGTACTTTTCTGACAACTCCGCTTCGCGGGCGGCGAGATCCAGATATTGGGTTCGCAACTTCACTATGAGTTGGTTGCTTAATGCCTCGTCCGCTGTCGCGTTGATGAGGTTCGTGTTGGCCGGGTCCTTGAGGGCTACATCGATACGACCCAGGCGGGCCCGCATCTCCGAGGTTTTGGTCCGAGCTGCCGTAAGCCGATTATTGAGATCGGTCGCCTGTTGTTCCGTAGACAGACGGCCATTTCCGGCATCCACAAGCTTGTGCTCTGCCCTGTAGTTGATGACTGCCTTCTCCGCAGCAGAGACCTGATCACGTAATTCCATGATACGACGCTCAAGGAATTTACTGCCTTGCCGCGTGACTTCATATTTCGCTTCCAACTGCTCCGCGATGTAGGATTGGGCGATGGCGTTGGTGATTTGGGCAGAACGCTCCGCGTTCGCCGACTCGAAACTGATTGCCGTCAGAAACACACCTTGCCGCTCGACCGTGTAACGTTTCTCGAAAATTCGCAGGGCGTTTCGTGTGCGCCAAGTCTCCGATTCCGGGTTTCGCGTTTCAATCAAGTTCGAAATGATAGGAATTACCGCGGCCGTGCCGAATTCGGCATCGTCCGCGAGATGAAGCGCGGAAATAACCTTCAGCGCAAGATTCTCGGATTTCAGCGCCTCTAAATGGCTTTCGCCTGCCCCGGCATCGATCATTTGATCCCCAAGGCTCGCTGTCAGCTGCTGGAAAAGCTGGAATTTCCGTGGATCGATCTGAAGAATCGCTTTCGCGACGTAGGGTGCTGGTGCGGCCATAAAATATGTGAATCCGATCCCGCACATGAACAACACGGAAGGCAGGATGATCCAGAGCCGGCGGCGGGCGAAGTCAAAGATGGACCCTAGGTCGATCCCGCCGGGAACGAGTTGCGGTTCGGCGGCGTGGCGCGCGGGATGTGCGGCAACTTGATCATGACTCTGATAGCTTTCATCAACGCTCAACGAATGCTCCTATGCCAGCCTTTCGCCGTTCCCACATTATCAATCACGTCAGCCAAAGGTGCTTGCTGAATTCTGAAAACAGCTCGTAAGAGAGCATGGGCACAAAAAATTTCCTGTTTGAGAACATAATCAACGAAACCCTTGTTTTCAATCGATTAAATCGCTGTGATGAAATCTTTCTGATGAGATTATGGTAATAACCGTGGTTGTTCACGTTGCGCAGCATTTCTCTACCTTTTTTCGAGATTGCGGGCCAAAGTAACTCATATCGTAGTTAACTCATATCGCGTGACCCTCGCGATCAAGAAAATAGAAAACGAAAATCGAGCCAATCAGATACTGGGTGCCGCGCAACTCGATTGTCGTTCATGGGATTCGGTTGTCTGGGACAATTTGTCACTCGTCAAAGACATCGCGGCGCCGCATCACGAATATTCATTGCAACCTCCGATTGGTTGTAAGTATATGTCAATTAAATCGCATTGAAAATGGCCCGAAGCGGTGCTGATTGACTAGCCAAATCAATGCCGCGACCAAGAATGTCGTCCCGTTATTTGCAGAATGAGTTCAGCAGTCGGAACTTCCGACGGATGGGTCCCGAGCCGAGGCGCAAACCGCCCCGTGGCTGTTCCGTATCTAGCCGCTTGTTCTGATACGGCATTCTCGACGGCAAAAGCTTCAATTGGGCGATATGTCGCGTTCGCTCGCGAACCGCATATCAAATAAATCTGACCTCATCGCTCTCCAGGACAAGACACGTTAGTCGCCCGGTGGCGTAGGCGCCCGTGTCGATGTTGATCCGGTTGGGCCGAACATCCGGCTCCAGGACGGGAGTATGGCCATGCACGACCATCTTGCCAAAGCTGTCCTCGCATAAGAGGAACTCCTCTCGAATCCAAAGGAGGTCGTCTTCAGATTGTTTGGTGAGGCAAACTCCCGGTCGAATTCCCGCATGGACGAAGAAGAAATCACCGCAGATAAAATATTGCTTCAGACTGCTCAGGAACTCGCGGTGGCTGGTCGGAAGAAGCCTATTAAGATCAGAAGCGAGTTTTTGATGCTCTTGGGCGTCGGTTTTCCTCGTCGGGGCCAGTCCATATGATAGCAGGGTGTTTAGTCCGCCGTAATGTCTCCAGATTGAAAGAATATCGGGATTGTTCAAGAACTCGCGCAGATATGCCTCGTGGTTTCCCATCAGGCAGACGGTCGGTTGGGCGACGCAGCAACTGATGAGCCGTTCAAGTACACGCTTGGAATCGGGACCGCGGTCGATGTAATCACCGAGAAAAACGTTAATCGCGTTCGATGCTGGATGCATGGCCATATCCGCGTCAACTCGGGCGAGAACCTCGTCCAACAGATCCAGGCGACCATGGATATCCCCCACAGCATAAATTCGCGTGCCCTCGGGCACGCGTGCCCGAGGCGCTTCAACGTGCGAAGTGCGCGAAGACCGAATCACCCTCTGTTCCCTCTTCTGAACGCACCTCAACCCGGTGTTTCAACCCTAAGGCGGCTTGATGGAAAACCTTGCCGTTCCGCGGCTCTGATGCGCGAACTTCTACTTGTGCAATCGGCTGGCGCGAAGAGGAGTTATGGCACTGCATTCGGTAGTTCCATCAAGAGTTCTGCGAGGCAGAGCCCCCGCGTTGCGCCCCGAGAATCGCCCGAATTGCAAGACTGACCAAGTTCACCCCTGATCGTGCCACCACCGAGGTAAGTGGTATGAAGTAGTATAACGTCTGAGCGACCGCAAAGACATTGCCCCCGACAATGGCTTTCCCGCTGTGCCAGTTCAAATTTTCTCGTGTTTCTGCGGCGCCCCTCGATCGCCAAGATCGACTGATTTTTTCACGGGTGACCGGGGTTACGGTCTGGGCCCTGCTGTGGCACCGGATCCCAAGGGCCGCTTACCGGCCAATCGGCGCAGGCGAGACGATAGTTGTCAGGTTGCCGGTTCCCTTTATTGCTGCTTTCAAGACGAAGAAATTGGTGGCGTAGGTGATTGGATCGTTCACAGTCGCCATGATGGTTCGCAGGTATAGCAGGAACTTCGTGATCTGGACTGATTGTGCATTCGATATGTACAGGACATCCTTGTTTCGGATTTCAAACGCCCTCGCCAAGAAAAAGCCCGCCGGATCTCTCAGATTCACGTTGTAGATGATCGGAATGATCGGTCCCTCAAACTTTGAGGTGTCGACGCCAAGGCGCTGAGCAACTTCGCGGGGCTCCCCCCGATAAACAAATACAGCTGCTGGTTCGGCAAGCGCATCGTTAAGGCCTCCGGCCTTAGCCACGGCCTCGGCAAGCGTAACTCGCCATGCGTCAAACTTGAGTTGCGATCCGGCGACACCACCGCCGGCACCGCCAACAGCAACGGCACCAGACGTCGTCGCGCCAAATGCCAAAAAGGTTTGTGGTTCGGTGTACACGTAGATGGTATCGCCGGCGTGCACGGAGATGTTGTTCGACGGCTGATACACCAGCGCGCCAAAGGGGACGGTTGCCCGGCGCCCCCCTCGCTCGAGCGAGACAAATGTGTCGAAGCCCTGGGATTTTGGCCCGCCGGCGCGCGTGACAGCATCAAGAATCTTCTCTGCTTCCATGTTGGCCGGAAATCGAGCCGGCCTGTTCACCTCGCCCAGCACGCTGATGAGCGATGTTCTTTGGTCGACCAGGGACACGACGACCTGCGGCTCAATGGCCCGGTTCTTGAGGACATCGACGATGGCCTGTTGGACCTCGACCTGCGTTCGCCCCTTGGTGTGAATAACACCTGCGTAGGGCACTGAAATGTTGCCCTGATCGTCCACGGCCTGGTTCGGTATTGTCACGAAGTTGCCTGGACGAACGCTGGCTTCGGTCGGAATGAAAAGGCCGCCCGCCGCGGCCTCAAAAATCGTTACGCTGACGATATCGCCGACACCAAAACGGAAGGCCTGGGGAGGGCGGCGGTCGGTGAAGGAATTGGAAAATTGTGGCTCGTATCGGTCGAGGGCTTCGACGATTTCGGGGGTGAGCCGAACGAGGGCATACGGAAGACTCTGGGCGACCTGGGGCACAGCGTCCGTGCTTCCCGACACAACGTCGGCGCCTGCGGGGCCGTTGGCAGGCACGAGCGAGCAGCCTCCGAGAAGGAAGGCTGAGGCAATCACAATGCTTTTTCGGAAGCTGCACCAGCTCTTTAGCAAATCACCCCCGCCCATCGACCTCTCCCCAACCTTGGGCTAACACGGCTTGGCGGCGCCCAACAAGGGACGGACACAAAAGCAGCTGAAAATAGCCGAAAACTGTTGCCCAATTGTAACTAACTAAAAGCCCTCGGTTGGGCTCAGTTCTGGCAGGATTTTAACGAGGTAGTGGTGCAGCGGCTCGCGGTTTCGCCCGTGAGCGGTTGTGCGGTGAAGACGACCAAGAGGGCAACCGGCGCCTGATCTCGCTCGGCGGGCGGCGAGGTTCCTGCTCTATTAGAACGCGATCATGCGAGCGCAGAGCGTTCTACTCTGAGCAACCGAGCCCCCGTCTAATTCCACTCACAATGGCATTCTCCCATGTTGGTTGCGAATCACGGGTCGGATGAATGCCATCAGTGGTCGATATTCCAAGAAATTCGGTTTCAATCAGAATTGCTCCCTTTCGGTTGGCGGCTTTCCTTATTTCCTCGTTGATCGTGTCAACTGAAGCAACGTTCTGAAAAACTGTTGTGAGCGCTAACGGAGATCGGGGCAGGTTTCGCAGCAGTAGCTCAAGTGAATCCTTGAAATTGGAGCCGCTTGTTCGGATCGCATCATTGACACCAATGGCGATGACAACCAGGGAGGGATGCAAATTGCTAAACGACATTTGCTCGGCATATTGAATGAATGTCGAGGCCTTTGCGCCGGCAATTCCAATACTGATCGTCCGGTATTTGCATATTTGGGAGGGGAAATGGGCGTTGTCGGTGAGACTGTCACCGATGATAACCACGAAAGGTCCATCGGCACGCGACATCGACTGCATCGCGTTAATCATGTCGCGGTGGGGGTTGAACGAGTTCTTTCTGACGATATAGGCCGTCGCCAAGTTCGAGACGAGCAGAGCCGGTATGAACCATGTAATAGCTCGTATGGCTTGACGCGTTATCATCGCACGTCCAATCGCGTCCGGTGATTATGTCATATCGCCGGACACGGAAGGTAGCGCGTTGGTTCTTTCATCGGTTGGAAGCGATGATAACCTCGGCCTTCACGGCGAATTCGACGTTCAGATTGGCTGCGCAGCCACGTCACTCGCGCCGCTTTGCACTAAATCTGGTAGGCCGCTAGCGCGCGGCGTGTCGTGCGGTCGCCTTGGGGGAGGCGAGGGGTGAGGAACTCTGCGATAGGGCGGTTGACAGAACGTGATGAATGGCGATCCCAACAAAGTAGCCGATCTGCAGGCACGTAGCGGCCGTGGCAGCCATTAAGAAAATCGCCCAAGCCGTCAGAGCGAGCGAAACACCGGTTGCGACTATAAGGACCAGCACAATCGCGATCACAGGCATCAAGACCATGACTTTGAAGCGCTGTCCCAGCGCCGCTCCAACCAAGAGGCTGATCATTGGTAATGTAATCATTGGCTCCCCTTGCAGCTAAGCTCGCGTCTCACCCCTTAATTTTTCGTCAACGGATGACGATTCTGCTCGTTGTTGCTGCGATGCAGCACCCTCGTCGACTTAACGGCTTAGGAACCAATTTGTTCCCGCTTTCCGGCAGAATTCGGGTCATGATGGGGATAGCTTGTGGTGATTTATCTAGAGCTTGCGCCTTAGTTCCACGTTCTAAGCCGTTGATTGAGCGCGGTCTTGCACCGGACAGACCGGAGTGAAGTCGCCTGACAGCGAGCAGCTTGGGGCCAACCCGGTATGCGTGAACCTGGGTTGCGGCGCTGGATCAGTTCGCCCGGACTATTCCTGGGTCTTGGAAAGAGGTGTCGGTAAGGCGTGCGTGCGCCCGCCTCGCGCGCATGAGGTCGGCTTCGAATTCAAAGTGAGGGAGCCCAAGAAGCGAAGGCCACTCACAACCGCATCCTAAGGTAGTCGCCGCATTAAGGACTCTGGATAAACACAATCATGTTGCACCGCGGACGGGTTACGTTTATACTGCTTTTGGTTAACAAAATTTAAATATGGTAATTGCCGTTTGGGCTGGCCGTTTAACTCTTACCGAAAGAATTAAGAGAGAATTAAATAGTGCAATTTAGTGGCGGTGATTAATGTCGATTGGCTCGGATATTCGCGACCGAACAGGGCGGCTAGAGGATTTTTCGCGTGCGGCACCGAGGAGTTTATCCAGTGACGCAATCCCTTACGTTCTATCGACGGCCGATGCAGTTATTATTCTGATTTCGAGCTTGCTGGGCGGGATTGGCTATCAGGTGCTGGCCGGTTATTCGGTGCCCAATCTCACGGCGTATTGCGCTATCGGCTTGCTCGCAGGCTTGCTCCACATCTTGCGAATGAAGGGGAGCGGTTACTACGCTCTTCCAGACTGCGCCAAGGCGCGCGTCGAGACCGGAGAAATATTGGTTTGCTGGTTTACGACAGGATTGCTGCTCGCATTCATCGCATTCCTTCTGAAGATTAGCGTCGACTTTTCTCGCGGTGCATTTATCACATTTTATTTTCTTGCGCCTATAGGCCTGCTGGCGGTGCGCAAGCTTACGAAAAAAGCCTTGGTGGAAGCCATATCACGCGGAGTGATTGGACGGCGTGACTCGGTCCTTGTTGGCGATTTCAATGAGCTGGCCGTGTTGGAAGCCAAGGATCTGCTAGCCCTTTTTGGCGTAGCTAAAGTCAACCGCTTTGCGTTGAGCCAGGAAGACGATCCCTTGCTGCGTTTGTCAGCAGATACACGCATCATGAATTCTGTCGCCAACTTTGTCCGGCGTCGAAACTGCCGAGAGCTTCTGCTGGCGTTGCCTTGGGGAGATGCTGGACGTATTGAGTTCGTCCGAGATCAAATAAAGACTCTGCCTGTTGCAGCGCAGTTGTTGCCGGACATGCACGTCCGATCATTGACGCATTTTGCGTCGTCTGCGCGCCCGCGCGTATTGGCCCTCGAAATTCAACGGGCGCCGCTTAGCGCAGGCCAGCGTTTCGTCAAGCGCGCCATGGACATCGGCTTGGCTTCACTGGCGTTGATTTTCTTCCTGCCCCTCATGCTCCTGACTGCGATTGCGATCAAACTTGATAGTCCAGGCCCGGTGATTTTTCGCCAGGCCCGAAAAGGATTTAATGGCAGGCAATTTGTCATACTAAAATTCCGCACCATGACCGTTCAGGAAAATGGTCCGGCTGTTAAACAGGCGACGCGTGATGATCCGCGGGTGACAGCTATCGGACGACTGCTGCGATCGGCAAGTATCGACGAATTGCCCCAGTTGCTGAATGTATTAAAGGGTGACATGTCATTGATCGGACCGCGGCCTCACGCCCTGGCCCATGATGACTTTTTCCAGAATATCCTGAGCGATTACGCCTTTCGCCATCACGTCAAGCCCGGCATAACGGGCTGGGCGCAATGCAACGGCGCGAGAGGCGCGACACCATCAATCGAACATATCTCCGAGCGCGTGAAGCTTGATCTGTGGTACATCAACAATTGGAGCGTTTGGCTCGACCTCCAGATATTAATCAAGACGACTTTTGAGGTTCTGCGAAAGCGAAATGCTTACTGACAAGCATTGAATCTCACGGAGTGCGTTGCAATACGGCATTAGCGGGATTGTAGTCGCCTTCGCTTTTAAACTCCGATTTATGTTAATTGTGCATTTGAATGCGGGGCTGATGGTTTAACCTCGTGGGGAAGCGCAGTTGCCGAAGTTATCAACTGCTGTTTTCGATGCGAGCCATGGAAAATCACAATATGACGTTTTTGTAATTGCGGTTTATTTCACAATATCGGAAAGCTGCGGATGAGCAAGAAGCTGAATCTTGACGTCATGTCGATTGATGAGATGTGGCAGCTGCATGAGGAAGTGATCCGCATCCTATCGGTTAAGCTCACGTCGGAAAAACGCGAGTTGGAAAAAAGATTGGCGCAACTCCGTCGCGAAAAAAAAGCAATGCCGCAATCGGAATCGATCGATTGGCAATTAAAACAAAACGCAGCTGACAAGCGGCGCAAATATCCGAAGGTATTTCCCAAATACCGAAATCCAAGTGACACTTCCGAAACTTGGTCGGGACGTGGAAAGCAGCCGCGCTGGCTTACCGCCGCTCTTAAGGCCGGTCACACGATCGAGGATTTTGTAATTAGGAATTTGGACGTGGATGAGAATAATCGTCGCCGGCAATGGGCGGGACCAGCAGTAGAGTAGATCAGCTGAACGCTGGCTCGGAGAAATCCTGCTATGCCACCGGCCGTCCCACGCTGGCATAGGTGAAGCCGTGTTCGGCCATCTCGTCGGGTCGATAAATGTTACGCAGGTCGACGATCACCGGTTGCGCCATTTGCTCTTTCAGCCGATTCAGATCAAGCGCGCGGAACTGTTCCCACTCGGTCACGATTACCAAGGCGTCCGCTTTCGCCGCGCAGCTGTAAGGATCATCACAATAGGTGACATCGGGCAGTTCCAGTCTTGCCTGGTCCATGCTGATCGGATCATAGGCCTGCACAATAGCACCGAGGTCCTGTAGCGCGGTGATGAGTGGGATCGAGGGTGCTTCGCGCATGTCGTCGGTATTCGGCTTGAACGCCAGGCCCAGCACGCCGATGGTCCTGTTGCGCAGATTGCCGCCGAGCATCGCCGCGACCTTGCGCGCCATCGCGCGCTTGCGGCTATCGTTGACCGTGAGCATGGCCTCGACGATGCGCAATGGCACACCATGATCCTGAGCGGTCTTGACCAGCGCGCGGGTGTCCTTGGGGAAGCACGAGCCGCCGAAGCCTGGGCCGGCATGCAGAAATTTGCTGCCGATCCGATTGTCTAGGCCGATGCCGCGCGCAACCTCCTGCACGTCGGCTCCGGCGCGCTCGGCGAGGTCGGCGATTTCGTTGATGAAGGTAATTTTGGTGGCAAGAAAGGCGTTGGCGGCGTATTTGATCAATTCTGCGGTGCGCCGACCGGTGTACATGATCGGCGCCTGGTTGAGGTAAAGGGGACGGTAGATCTCCGCGATAACCTTGCGCGCGCGTTCGTCCTCAGTGCCGACCACGATGCGGTCGGGATGCTTGAAGTCACGGATCGCGGCGCCCTCGCGCAGGAATTCCGGATTGGAGGCTACGATAACGTCGGCCCTCGGATTGGTCTCAGCGATGATGCGCTCGACGTCGTCGCCGGTTCCTACCGGAACAGTCGATTTTGTAATGACGACGGTGAAGCCTTTCAGATTTTCAGCGATCTCGCGTGCTGCGTTGTTGACGTAGCTGAGGTCCGCATGGCCGTCACCACGCCGCGACGGCGTACCTACCGCGATGAAGACTGCATCGGCCCGCGCCACCGCCTCCTTGAGATCAAGGCTGAATTCAAGCCGTCCTGCGGCGACGTTGCTCGCGACAAGCTGGTTGAGGCCCGGCTCGTAGATTGGGATTTTGCCGCTTTGCAGGGCCGTGATCTTTCCTACGTCCTTGTCGATGCAAGTGACTTGATGACCGAAATCGGCAAAGCAGGCGCCGGACACGAGCCCCACATACCCCGTCCCGATCATTGCGATGCGCATGCTGTCGTCCCAGTCTGTTCAAACCCTGCAATTTCGCGGGCCTTTTAGCAGGCTACCTTAAGGCCGGAAAACAGCCGGATGACCTTCCGAATAATCAATCCGCTTCCGGGGAAGATATTCGCACCTTCAAGTTGGGTCTTGAAGTTTGGTCGGACTTTCCGACCAGCAATTCAGCCTCGCGAACGGCCTTACGAAGGTGAAGCAATTCCGCGTATTGAAGGTTCAAACGCCGCGCGGAAATACCGATCACTGTTTTTGGCTTGGGTGGAAAACGCCTCTTGGATACCACGGCTTTCGCCCTGCCTTCCGGTTTGCTGCTGGTTGTCGGAACCGATCGCTGCCAGGTTCAAACAATAATGTCCGAAATAACGGATTGAGTGCTTCTAGGATCGCTATTAGCTGATTTTAGCGACGCCGCAATGAAACTCGTCTATTAAGCTTGATGATCGGCGTCGCTGGTTGATTTTTGGGAACACGGCGCGACCGCTTGGGACGCATCATCCGGTGCATCCGGAGCTAAGTCGATTGTCGCGGCGCTGTTGTTCGATCGTCCCGCGAAATCTTTTGCCTTCAATTGCAAAAGGCATCTCTCAATCCGCGCTTTTTAACCTTATCGGTCAAGGTTACTTCTCGCTCGAGAAGTGTCAGCCTGTCGGCGAGAAGCAGGGATTTATAGTGATGGTGTATGACGCAACGCTCCGGCGAGCGATGCTTACGATCACGCTGGCTGCGGGCGGTCCGCAATCCTCACGAATGGCGAGATCCGGCTGGCCGAGGAGCTCGCGGAACGGCTTCGTAAGCAACGTGATTTTTTGGCGCGGCGTCCGGGCGCGCACATGCTTTTTTGCGGCATCGGAGATAATAGCTCGTCAGCTACCGAGGCCCCTGAAATACCCCGAGCTTATTTCTTGCCGGACTCGTCCACTTCGGCGACTCGGCCGCCATTTCCGATCACGAGACATTGTCGGCGCGGTCGGTGGTCGAGCCACGGCCTCACCCAGACCCTCGAGCTGTTGAACATGATCGCGCAGACGCCGCAATTCCGCATAGCGAGCGTGGAGTGACTCAACGTTCGCGTTCTTCCTAATTGGTCCAATCGATTTCACCCGCGGCTCCCGTCAAGCGTGAACTAGGCTAGTTGGCGCCGCTTCAGCTGTCTGTGAACCAGGTCACACCTGAAGCAAAGAGGCCTCTGGGCAGGGTAAGCCTGTCGTCTTATGCATTGACGGCATCTGCCGGGCGGGGGACAAGCCCGCCAAATAGTGATATTCGAGCCCTTGCGAAACAGGATCCGCGGAAGGACGGCAGATGACGTTGCATACTGGAAGGCATTTTCTACAGATTCCAGGCCCGACCAATGTACCCGACCGGGTGCTGCGGGCCATGGATATGCCTCCCCTGGATCACCGCGGCGCGGAATTTGCCGAACTTGGCTACGCCGTGCTGGCCGGCTGCCAGCGCATTTTCCGCACCAAGCAGCCGGTGATGATCTTTCCGTCCTCCGGCACCGGGGCCTGGGAAGCCGCGCTCGTCAACACGCTATCGCCGGGTGACAAGGTGCTGCTGGCCGAGACCGGCCAGTTCGCGGTGCTGTGGCGCGGCATTGCCGAGAAATTCAAGCTCGACGTCGAATTCCTGCCCACCGACTGGCGGCGCGGGGCCGATGTCGACCAGATCGAGGCCAGGCTTGCCGCCGATCGGGCACACAAGATCAAGGCCGTGATGGTCATCCACAACGAGACCTCGACCAGCTGCGTCACCCATCCGCTCGAAGTCCGAAAAGCACTCAATCGCACCAACCACCCGGCGCTGTTGATGGTCGATACCATCTCCGGGCTTGCCGCGCTCGAATTCGAGCATGATGCCTGGGGCATCGATATTTCCGTCGGCGGATCGCAGAAGGGTATGATGTTACCTCCCGGCTTGAGCTTCAACGCGGTCTCGGAGAAGGCGCTCGCTGCCTCCAAGGCGAACGGCTCGCTGCGTTCCTATTGGGACTGGTACGACATGCTCGAGTTCAACAAGCAGGGCACGTTCCCCTACACGCCGGCGGTAAACCTGCTGTTCGCGCTGCGGGAAGCTATCGCGATCTTGGAGGAGGAGGGGCTCGACAATGTTTTCGCCCGCCACAAACGTCATGGTGCCGCGGCCCGCGCGGCGGCCAAGGCATGGGGTCTGGAACTTGTCTGCCTCGATCCGCACGCCTATTCGCCGGCACTGACCGCGGTCATGGTCCCGGACGGGCATGACGCCGACGCTTTCCGCAAAGTGGTGCTGGAGGCCTTCGACATGTCGCTGGGCACCGGCCTTGGAAAGCTCAAGGGCAAGGCGTTCCGGATCGGCCATATCGGATATTTCAACGACCTGATGTTGATGGGGACGTTGTCGGGGGTCGAGATGGGGCTCGATCTCGCCAAGGTGCCGCATCGGGCTGGCGGCGTGAATGCGGCGATGGAAGTTTTGAAAGGCCGCGACGTGGTGTCGATGCCGAAATCAAAGGCCGCTGTAGCCTGAGGTTAGTTTAGTTGCCGTCATTGCGAGCCAACGGGTCGCGCGAATGCGCGCCCGATGACAGGCTCCGCGAAGCAATCCAGAAGCTGCGAGACGGACTGGATTGCTTCGTCGCTTGCGCTCCTCGCAATGACGCGCGAAATAGAGGAAGACCATCTAGATGAATGCCTCGGTACAAGCGACTGAAGACCTGATCTATACCGTCGATGACGGCATCGCCCGGCTGACGTTCAACCGTCCGCAGGCGCGCAATGCGTTGACATTTGCCATGTACGAGCAGATGGCGGCGATCTGCGAGAGCGTCAACGCCGATCGTTCGATCAAGGCGATGATCCTCACCGGCGCGGGCGACAAGGCGTTCGCTTCCGGCACCGACATCTCGCAATTCCGCGCCTTCAAGACCGCACAGGATTCGCTCGACTACGAGGCACGGATCGACCGCGTGCTCGGCACGCTGGAACAAGTGCGGGTGCCTGTCATCGCGGCCATTGCCGGCGCCTGCACCGGCGGCGGGGCGGGGATTGCGGCCTGTTGCGATATAAGGATCGGGACTGCCTCGACCCGGATCGGCTTTCCGATCGCGCGTACACTGGGCAACTGCCTGTCGATGTCCAACATCTCGAGATTGGTATCCCTGATCGGGCCGGCGCGAACCAAGGATCTGATCTTCAAGGCGCGGCTGGTTGAAGCGCCCGAGGCTCTCGCGCTTGGCCTGCTCAACGAAATCGTGCCAGACGTCGAGACGCTGCAGCGCCGGGCCGACGAGACGGCAAAGCTGGTTGCCGGCCACGCCCCGATCACGCTCGAGGTGACAAAAGAGGCGGTGCGCCGCATCCGGCGGACGCTGACGCGCGACGAAGGTGAGGACCTGATCCTGCGCGCCTATATGAGCGAGGATTTCCGCGAGGGAATGGACGCCTTCCTCAACAAGCGCACCCCAAACTGGAAGGGCAAATAGGCTCCTCCTGCTGGCAATCGGGAAGCCGCGCTTTATCGACCTCGCGCCGCCGACGGCGTCAGCCCAAAGCGGCGCCGAAAGCACCGGTTGAAATACGACAGATCGTTAAATCCACAATCGAACGCGATGTCGCTGATCCGGCCTTCCGGACGCGCCAACAAATCCGCCGCCTTGCGAAGCCGGAGCTCGTTCAGCCGCAAGGTGAAGCTGGCGCCTGCCTCATAGAGCAACTCGTTGACGTAGCGTTCCGACAGCTTGGCCGCCGCGGCCAATTTTTGCGCGGAAAAATCCGGCTCGGCAAACCGCCGTTCCAGGATCATCAGAACTGCCTTCAGCCGAACCGCACGCAGGCCCCGGCGCCGGGCCGCGATCGCGAGCTCGTTGCGGGCGCCGAGGCCGAGTGCAGCTAGGTCAGTCAGATGCGCAGCGATGGCCATGCCCGCTTCCTCGACCGCCGCCGGATGCCGCAGCAGCAGATCGCTGTAGTCCATCGCCAGCGACAACGCCCCGCCCGGCTCAAGCTCGCGGCCAACCATGTCGTCGACGCCAGCGACCATTGCCCGCATGGTGTTCATCGGGAAATGCACGTTGGTGAAGCGCTTGTGATTGGCGCCATCGGCACTGAAAAAGGGCTCGTCGAGCTTGAGCAGCACCAGCGACCCCGGCCGCAAAGTGAAATCACGGCCGCGATGGGTCACGCGCGCTTCGCGATCCCCGGTGTTCCGCACCAGGCAGTACCGATCGTCGTTGGTTTCCACCACTTGGCGGCGTTCTCGCCGCACTGCGGTAAAGGTGCCATCGCAGCGACCGAGCAAGGTGGTGCCGATGTGGATGGAATTCATCGCGGCGCGAAATGGCACCCCCGGCGCCGGATCTAGTTCACCAGTATTGGAGAAGTGTTCGAAAAGTTCGGCGAAGTGGAGAAAGCGCTGCCGGTCGTCAAGGCCCTGGGGCAGCATGTCGGTCGACAGCCTCCTCGACACAATGGACATGGGTGCCAAAAACCTGATGGCGCGGCTTGAGCCGCCGAATGACTGCAGGAAAAGCTATCAGATTTTTTGTTCATGAACAGCGCTGGGCAGTCCAAATCCGCACCGATCCGGCGCCCGCCGGTCCAAGACGATGGACGTGCGTGAGGCTAGGGATGCGCGCGGGGCGCAGGTTTGCCCCGGGGCTTGCAACGTGCACGCCCAATTCCTTCAGCCAGCCAAATAGGGAGAGAACATGAAGACACTTTCCGCCCGCAATATTTCCGCCCGCAGTATTTTTCTTGGCGTCGCCGTCGCTGGCAGCATGGGGATCGGCTATGCCATCGGTGCCCAGCCGCACATGGCCGAGAGCATTGCGATGCTTCAGTCGGCGCGCGGCGAATTGGTCGCCGCTACTCCCAATAAAGGAGGCCACCGCGAGCGCGCCATCACCTTGATTGACCAGGCGATATCCGAAGTCCGCGCCGGCATAGCCTTCGCCGGCGGCTGACGCGCGGGACTCTTTCATCCGACCGAACCAATGGAGAAATTTTAATGAGCAGACTGGTAGCTACAGCTTTTCTCTTCAGCACTCTGATCGGAGCGGGTGCCGCCAACGCGCTGCCGCTCGCGCCGTTCGCACCGGCGGACGCCAACGTCGTCGAGGTTGCCGGCGGATGCGGGCGGGGATTTCATCGCGGTCCCTATGGAGGATGCCGACAGAATTATGCC
>Ga0137403_10000227_pt1 | contig 70984 bp, 43 predicted proteins | sample CZOMad2_1_16fung_FD_122057 | JGI IMG/M metagenome (GOLD analysis project Ga0137403, IMG submission 122057) | Vadose zone soil fungal communities from Angelo Coast Range Reserve, California, USA - CZOMad2_1_16fungal (Hybrid Assembly) | ecosystem: Environmental > Terrestrial > Soil > Vadose zone...
GAGGACTTCCGTACGGTTTATGCCACCGCGGGCTGGGATCTGACTACCATCTTCGATCAGACCAATGTGCCCGTGCCAGCCGGGGTTACAGCGACCGCTTGCTGGTCGAGCGCTAATCTGCACGCCTTGATGTTGAGTGTGCGCAACCCTGCCACCAACCTCGATACTGAATGGCACATGCACCTTGTCGTAGTCCCCGCCACTATGGGATGCGGCAGGGGCGTCATGTACGACACGATCGGAGTTCCGCGCGAAGGAGTCGCCAGTTTCTGCGACGACGGGTATCCCACCTCCGATTCGTCCAACTTCGGAACAGCGGCGAACAAAAAACAACGCAATGTGCCGCGAGCGTTCCTTCGCAGCGCCTCTCATGAACTTGGACATGGATTCAACCAGATCCATCAGGAGCAGGAGGGAGGCGCAGATAATTCGATTATGACGACGACCCCAAGTGTAGCCAATGTGCTCGGCGGTCCCGCTACTGGAGCGCCTGGCGTATTCCCCACCAACATCAATCTTGGGTTCAACGGACATGTGCGTCACCATCTGGTACATTTCCCCGACATCGTAGTGCGTCCGGGTGGTATGACCTTTGGCACAGGGCACGGTTCTACAGTGCCTGAGGCCGATAAGGAACGCCACTATTTCTCTCCCGATGAAATCGGGCTGACGCTCGAACCCGAAGAGGCGCGTATCGAGTTGGGACAGCCGCTAGGACTGACATGGGAGCTTGTGAACAATTCTTCGATGCCGCTCCCGGCTCCCTCGGATATTCGAATCGAAGCCCAACACACCTACATCACGGTGATCAATCCGCTCGGCGTGTCCAAATCTATGGCGTCCTTCGTAATCGAGACAGAGCTATTCAGTGTCCAACGGTGATGCTGTCCAGCCCGGGCGCATAGCCCGTAGGATTGGGATTAGTGATCACGATCTTGTTTGCTCCGGCATTCAGTTGTACTGGAATCACGACAGGCACCGGAGAATCGAAGGTGCTGCCGTTTACATTTAGGACGGTAGGCGGGCCGTTATTGACGTAAATATAGAACGTGCGCACGCCGCTGGTGGTGTAGTCGATCTCGAGGTGATACGTACCTGCCTTTGCGACCGTAACCGCGGGAAAGGTAACTGCGTTCTGATTGCCGGCGCCGTAGTTTCCAACGTAGGCCCCGCCTGAGCAGAAACCGCAGCCGCCGAGGCCGGCCGTACCACTCAGTTGTGCCGCCTCCGCCTCGTAGGTCGTGAAATCCGGAGCGAGCGCACTTCCGTCACCGGAGATGACGATACGATCGAGATCCGGCGCGTAGGTTGCCGGATTGCCAAAGGTGATCGTGTTATTGCCTGCGAGAAGGGTGACCGGCACGGTGGTGGCTTGTGGCAGATTAAAGCTGCCTCCGCCCATGTTCAGAGTCGCCGGATGGGTTCCGTTCACGACGTACACGAGGGCACGCGGTCCTTGGGTCATCGCGTCAACTTCCATACGATAGGTTCCACGCTTATCAACGAAGACATTGAAGGTCACGTTATTGCTGGAGGTCGATCCTCCGAGAAAGATCACCTTTGCGCCGCCAGAACAGGCGGAGCAAGGAGAAGCAAACGATCCTCCGCTGATCACTGCGGTCTCTGCCTCATAGACCTGGCCGACGGGCGCCGTAACCGAGCCCAAGGGAGTGGCCTTCAACAGACGTGAGCCGTGGCCAGCGAGGGTCGTGGTAAACGCAGCCGACGACGGGCCAAGGTTGGTATGGGTCCACACATCGCGCACCGCCAAGGCGTGCCGGAAGCCCAGATCGCTCCAGGGAACTGTAACTTTGCTGGACAGACCATTCAGGTTGTAGACGGCAACATAGATACTGCCGTCCGCTTGCTTCGACATCCACACGGGTTGTGAGCCCCCAGTTACCTGCCCGGCGGGGAGGCCGGACTGATCGACCGCGAGGAGTTCGTCATTCGTGAAGGCCGATTTGGCGAAACTATCGAGTTTGGTGAGGTCTCCACCGAGATACATAGGCGAGTTCGCCATGGCCCAAATCGTGATCGCACTCTGCTTCTCCACGTCAGAAAGGCCATCGAGCGCGCCATCACCGACGTCGAGCGTGTCCATGTCATTCCATCCCAGGCTGGTGCCGGTTTGATCCTCCCAGCCCACATCGTCGTACTCGCGTAACACGATCCGCGGCCAGTTGGTCAGGGTGGCACAACGGCCTTCGCACTCGACATCGTCGTCAATGCGGCGGGCGTTTGACCACTGTTGCCACACGGCGGCATAGTCCTCTGAGAGCTGCCAGGAGAGAGTCAGCCAGGTGGGGAGTCCCGTTTTGGCAATGGCGGTCGACCACGCTTGAACGTCAGCCCGGTTGTCGATGGAGAGATCGTCTACGTAAGAGCCCGGCGTAACCGCGTCGAGTTTGATGAAATCGAAACCCCAAGAGGAGAAGAGCGCAACGATCGAGTCGATGTACTCCTGCGCTCCCGGCTTGGTGAAGTCGATTTTATCGTGGTAGGGATTGGGCGGGTTGGCGGCGAAGGCGTTGCCTTTCGCATACGGTATCACGACGATATCCTGCGTGTGGTACGGCGTGCCGAGGATGGGATAGTTGCCGTCGACGGCCGGTTGTTCGATGCCTGGGATCCAGTAGATACCCGCTTTCTGCCCATTGGCGTGAATGTGGTCCACCATTGCCTTGATGTCAGGGAACGTCGTGCTATTCGGAATGGGCCTGCCGTTTAGGTCGAAACTACCCTGCCAGCCGGAATCGAGATTGATATAGACGAAGCCGTGGTCCTGCAAACCCGAGGCTTTGAGTGCATCGGACTGCGTGATCATGTTCGCTTGCGTCAGGAAGTCGCCTTGGATGGTTTGCTGGCTGAAGCTGCTCCAGCCAAGATAGGGTTTCTGGCCGGCGTTATTGACCTGTGCGCTCGCGCAGGTCAGGAAAGCGATAACCACTGTAATCACGGTGAGAAAGCAAAGATACGTCGGTCTCATAGATCACGTCCTCTGGATAGCAAACAGCGGTTACGACGCAGCAGACAGAGAGAAACTTGTCGGCTAGAATAGTTACGTGCACGTACACGTCTACCCAAGGGTGACGTGTACGTACACGTTTTGTCAAGACATTTTTTTGTGATCGAGGACAACGATGAACCTGCTCTATGGCGAATTGTCGAACTGGAAATCGTTTCGCAAATATGCATTCTCAATTTCCCTCTTCTTGGCCATCGGATCGTCAGTAAACGCGGCGACAGTGTCTTCACCCGACGGCCGACTCATTCTTACGATCGAGACGACTACCGAAGGGACCAATCCGCCCACACCGCACCTTGCGTATCAGGTGTCATTCCGGGGAAAGGTGTTGGTCGAACCATCAGCGTTGCGGCTGGATTTGGAAGGCCAGCCTCCGCTTGGCAACAACGTACAGATGGTCAATACCACCGCGTCGAGCGAAGATCATACTTACGAGCTCGTGACCGGCAAAGCCAGCCAAGTGCGCGATCACTACAACGCACTTCGGGTTGACCTTCGAGAGCCAAGCGGCATAGGGCGCAAGCTGACCATCGAAGCGCGTGCCTACGACGACGCGGTTGCCTTTCGCTATTTTGTCCCCGAACAAAATGCAATGAGTGATTTTCGCCTTGTTAAAGAGGGAACGGAATTCCGGATTGCTAAGGATGCGACCGCTTACGCGTTGGTCCTTCCTAATTTTCGTTCGGGCTATGAGAGTGAGTACATCAGACTACCGATCAGCGCATTTGGTAATCAAGGTGGCGTAGCAAGCAAAGTTCTGATCGGGCTGCCACTGCTCATGGAGGTCCCGGGCGTGGCCTGGATGGGAATCAGCGAGGCCAACCTGCGCGATTACAGTTCGATGTATTTGACGAATCCTTCCGGAAGTTGGACCGGACATTGGTTTGAATCGGCGCTCGCGCCTTCCATTGAAGATCCCGATGTCATCGTGAAAGGTACACTGCCTCATTCTTCCGCATGGCGAGTGCTCCTGGTCGGCGATGAACCCGGAAGGCTGCTGGAATCGAATGTCATCACCAGTTTGAATCCGGAAAGCGAAATTGCAGATACGTCATGGATCCACGCCGGGCGCGCCTCCTGGGATTGGTGGAACGGCACCCTTGGGCCAGATGGAAAGCGGGCCTACACCACAGAGACGATGAAATACTACGTGGACTTCGCGGCGAAATCGGGGTTCGAATACATGATGTTGGACGCGGGATGGTCGGACCCCGACGACATCACCAAAATGAATGGTACTGTCGATGTGCCGGAACTCGTCCGTTACGCCAAAGAGAAAGGCGTAAGAGTCTGGATTTGGCTTCTGGGGAACCACGTTGAACGGCGGATGGATGAAGCTTTTCCCTTGTATGAAAAGTGGGGCGTTGCTGGTTTAAAAATTGATTTCATTTTGCGCGATGACCATCATGGCATGAACTTCTACTACCGCGTGGCGAAAAAGGCAGCTGAACACCATCTCATGCTCGACTTTCACGGAGCGACTAAACCTAGTGGCATCGAACGCACATTCCCCAACATACTCAGTTATGAAGCGGTATTAGGAATGGAGAACTCAAAGGTCGGAACGCGGGACAATCCTGAGTATCACACCACAATACCGTTTACGCGCATGCTCGCCGGCCCGATGGATCAAACGCCTGGCGCTTTCGACAACAGGACGCTGGAGGAGTTCACGCCTCGAATGGAAGCTCCCATGGTGATGGGCACGCGGGCCCATCAGTTGGCCATGTATGCCGTATTTCAATGCGCGTTCCAAATGGTTTCAGACGTGCCCTACGCATATGACAATCAGCCAGCTTTTCAATTTATCAAGGACACGCCGGCCACGTGGGACGAAACGCGTGTGCTGAATGGCAGGCCGGGCATCTACATCTCAGTCGCGCGCCGCCGTGGGAATGAATGGTTCCTGGGAAGTCTCAACAACTGGGATGCACGACAACTTGATCTGCCGCTTGGTTTCTTGGGGCCAGGCGATTACACGGCAGAGATCTATTCGGATGCAGAAGACGCGGTCGAACATCCAAAGAGCGTTCGCATCGAGCGCAAGCCGGTGACTCGCAGTTCTCGTCTGCAAGCAGCGCTGGCTCCGGGCGGAGGATATGCCGTGCGTTTTGTTCCGGCTCATGCGGATCCTAACGGACACCAACACTGAGTGAAACATCGCGCATGATCAGCTTGGATTTGAAAGGAACACCGCATCGCCACTTCAATCCATTGACTGGGTCTTGGTCTCGCCTCACCGCGTCGTCATGCGGCCTGCCTGCCGGAGTTGATTGCGCAGGAGCGCGACAGTCTATTCAATGGGGCTTCCATCGACGGCCCACCGATGGTGAGCCTCACACAGAGTGCTTCGCATAACTTCCTAAGGTCCATTACAGTTCCTAGGAATCGTTGACAAACGAGAGTTCGGTTGAGTAGAGTTGGTGAACGTGTACGTGCACGCCTGTCGAACAGTTCAGAGGGCCCCTCGCGGGCACCTTTTAGAAAGCACCCGCCATGAGAACCAACCGTAGAGAGTTTCTACAAACCTCGACTCTGGCATCCCTCGCCGCAGCACATTCGACGAGCGTTGCTTCAGATCGCCGAACCGCGGGGATCTCGACGGATGCGCATCTCAACGCGTCCGAGATCGCCCGAAGGCACATGATCGTTCGTGACACACCGAGCCCCTCCTTCTTCGACGGGATGCTCCTCGGCAACGGTGATGTTGGAGCATGTGTGGTTGTGCGCCCGGATGCTCTGGCCATTCACATTGGCAAGAACGACTGCTGGGACATTCGGGTGAGCGAGGACATCGCGGATCATGTGCTCCCGTTTCGTGAGGTACTTCAACTTTGGCAACGCGCCAGTGAAGAAGCCAAAAAGATGGAGAAGCCAGATATGCTGTATCTGGAGACTAGGGTTCCCTTTTTCCGCGAGTATTCCGAAAGGGTGGCGAGTTCCTACGACGGAAAAAAGTGGCCTCGTCCTTGGCCGTGCGGCACCATCTGGATCAACTGGGATCCCACATGGGTCGAACCAAGCCAACACACTCTCGACCTTGCTACTGGCTTATTCACCCTAACGTTAAGATGCACGAATGTCGAAAATGAGAACAGTCGAGTTCAGCTGTTCGTCTTCATCGACTGGGAAACCGGACTCATTTCCGCCTCCACTGACCAAGCGTTGCCAGTCCGATCAATTGTGTATTCGCCAGAGATTGACGGCTTTCATGCTGGACCTTTCGAGTCAGGTAAGCGCAAAGAAGCTTCCGAACTCCTGCCGTCTCCCGAAACGTCTGCCGGGATTTTTCCTGACTATGCCGAGTTCTCTTCGTTTCAACACTTTCCTGCTTTAGGTCCAATCGGCGACCGCCCGTCGCCTCCACCTTCTGACAAAGACCGCAATTTCTCGTCATATGCTCGCATCTCTGGGCGCTGGTCTGTCGAACCGGCAGACCCTAGTTCAGATGTGCACCTAAAGCCCGAGACGCGGCAACTTCTGCGCATCGACGCTTTTGTAGCTACTCCTCGCGATTCGCTTCTGAGAAGGCTATTTCAGCAACACACGACGACGCGCGGCGGCCAAGAGTGGATCTCCATACCGCAAAACCATGCTTATTCCGTGGAAGACCTTGATACAAAAACCTTTGCGCGTCACCGGGTCGCAGAACTCGCGAAATCGGAACCGCGAACTATCCAGCACAACTCTGAATCGAAGTGGAATGAATTCTGGTCTCATTCTGCTGTTGAGTTCAGCGATCATGAATTAGAACGTGTATGGTACGACAACCAATATTTCTTGGCCTGTTGCTTGCGGCCGAATAAAGTGGCGCCAGGCTTGTTCGCAAACTGGTCGACGGGTGAGATTGGAACCTCGTGGCACGGCGACTATCATGCAGACTATAACTGCCAGCAGATCTATTGGGGTGTCTTTTCCAGCAATCATGTTGAGCAACACTTACCCTTCGTTGAACTCTGCGAGAACCTCCTTCCAATCGCGACGAAATTCGCGGAAGAACATTTCGGACTTCCAGGAGCTATGTTTCCGGTATCTTCTTATCCGGCGCCTAGCCAGATCGTGGCTTACCCAGTGCCGCCGTGGGCCTATCAGTTTGCAATGACTCCGTGGATGGTGCAGAGTTTATGGTGGCAGTATCTCCATACCCAGGACGAAAACTATCTCCACCGTGTATACCCAATTCTGAGAGAGGCCGCGCGATTCATCGCTGCCTACGTAAAGAGAAATGATGATAAAAAATACCACTTCAATCCCACGGTGTCGTCAGAGAACTGGGGGTTCACGGTCGACCAGCGTCTCAACCAAGACTCCATTCTTGATCTTGCCCTTACGCAGTTTCTCCTCAAAGCCGTCGTAGACGCTTCTCTTGTCCTCGCTGTTGACGAAGCCGAGCGTGTTCATTGGAGCGAAATCTGCGAGAACCTGACGCCTTACCCTATCGCAACCGGACCTTACGGCGAGGTTTGGATAGATGTTGTAAATGCACCCGTAGGCCATATCTACAATCTTCCTGTGACTCTGGCTCCCGTCTTTCCAGGAGAGCAGGTCGGCATTGGACTAAACACTCGGTATTGGGACATTGCGAAACGGACGGCTAGCACGATCAGCCTGGAAGGAGGAAATGATCTGGTCCTTCAGCCATTGATCCGCGCGCGCCTTGGACTGCTCGATCTTGAATGGTTCAAACAGGAAGTGCGGTACTGCAGGCTACCTAACGGAGTGGCAAATGATCGCGTCCGCCAATCGGGAGGCCGTTATGCTCAGTCACTTGATTTCGATTTCATGATGCACATGGGGTTTTGGAGTGAGAACTTCTCGTTGCCGGCTGTCCTAAACGAATGCATGATGCAAAGCTACGCAGGGCATATCCGGATTTTCCCTAATACCCATAATCTTGGTCCCGCGCGCTTTGAGAATCTTCGCGCTGTAGGCGCATTCCTCGTAAGTGCCACCTATGATGGCCACAAAGTGACGCATTTGTGCCTGTACAGCGAAAAGGGGAAGACAGCGGAGCTCCTCTCGCCATGGGCGGGCAAAGGACTGCGCGTAGTCCGTGGAAGTGATCGTGAACAGATGCAGGTGGCGCTTAAGGGTGACGTGGCAAGTTTTGACACTCAGGCAAACGAAATATATCTCATTACTCCTGCGTAGCGGTTTCTTCCTATTCGCCACAAACAATTAGGAGAATCTCGTTTCATTATGTGATTACGATCAATACCCAAAAAACCGGGGCAGGGGAGAAACCCGCTTGTCTTCTCCCTGCCCCCTCATCTCGTTACCAACCACGCGCTCGTCGGTCTGCACAGGGGTCGCGAGTTTCTCGCACCATATTCCTCATAAAAACGGGCTGAAGCTCTTGGTTGTGAAATTCCTTTTCTGCGTTTAAGGTTATTTCTACAAACCGACGCTTTTCCGTCCTGGACTAACGAGGAGCAATTCGCTGTCAGGGTTGGGTCGAACCAGCATAGGAGCTTGGTTGCAAGCTAGTGATCGGTGCTAGACAAACATGGTTTTGCGGTCTCTTCTAGTCTCTTTATTTCTTTGCGTCGCGTCCGGGGCAATGCCCCAAGCCGCTGCCCCTTCAGCGGTTCCTCACGGATCCAACCCCGCGGACGCATTCAAACAAGCTAAGGGGTCGCTGGCCCAGGGGCAGCTGGACCAAGCCCTTTCGGAGGCCAAACTCGGCCTAGCGCGAGCCCCCCGCAGCGTGGTGGGGCTCAATCTGCTGGGCGTTATCTATAGTCAACAAGGCAAGTACGAGGAAGCGGCGACGCAGTTTCAGGAAGCGTTGGCGATTGCCCCGAATTCTGTCGAGACGCTGGTCAATCTTGCCAATAGTTTGGCAGCACAGAACAAACCCGAACTTGCAGAGCTCACGCTGAAGAAGGCCTTACGAGTCCAGCCCGGTAGCAAGACAGCAGACTACAATCTCGCGGCCCTATTATTGGGACAGAACAAGGTTAAGGAAGCACTGACGTATCTCTTGCGAATACCCTCACCTGATCAGACCACTCGGTTGATGGTAATTCGGGCATACCTGGATGCGGGAATGCTCGCCACTGGAATGGCGGCTGCCGCAAAGCTGTCTAAAGATTTTGGGAAGGACACCAGAGTTCATTTTTCTCTCGGAGTGTTGCTGGCTTCGCACCGGCAATACCGGGAGTCTGCTTACGAATTTGAGAAAGCGGATGCTCTACAACCCGGGGACTTCGATATCCTGCATGACCTCGGCGAGGCCTATTTATTAAGCGGACAACTGCCGAAAGCGCAGGAAAGCCTCAATCAGGCTTTGCGTTCGAAGCCTGACTCTGCAGATACGCTGTACTTGCTAGCAGAGACCTCGGCGGCGATGCACAGGGAAGTGGACGCCTTGGAACTGTTAGTGCGCGCGCGAAAGGTTGCTCCGAACAATACGAACATCCTGTTCCTGATGGCGCAGCTGAGCATGAAACAGTCGTTCTTTGAAGATGCCATTGAAGTACTGAATGAAGGCCTGAAAATTGATCCGCACCGAGCTGATTTCTATGCGGCTTTGGGCGAGAGCTACTTCACAATCGGCAAAGTTGACAAAGCACTGGAGGAGTTCAAGACCCTCATTTCACTCGACCCTACACCGCGCTCTTATGTTTTCATGGGCCTTTGTTATCGCCATCTCGGGCAGTTCGACGAAGCGAAGCGTTACCTAAAGCAGAGCCTCAACACTGACCCCAACAACCTTCCAGCGCTGTTCAATCTTGGGTTCATCGGCAGAAAAGAACGTGGCTACCTGCAGGCTGAGCAGTACCTGCAGCGAGCAGTGCGCTTGGACAAGGATTATCCCGAGGCTTTGTTTGAGTTGGGCAGCTTGAAGATGGATCGGAAAAAGTACGACGAAGCGGTCCTATTGTTTCGGCATTTCGTGGAAGTGACTGAAAATCCCACAGAAGGGTATTACAAGCTGGCGATTTCCGAGAGGAATCTTCACCAGCTAGAAGCCGCGGAGCGGGACATGAACGTATTCAAAACGCTCTCGAAGAGTCCGCAGCCCGCGCCTTACCCTCTGCAGCATTTTTTTGACTACTTGGAACGTCGCACCACCTTGACTTCAGAGCAGCAGAATGAAGCCGATCTTCGCGAGTTGCAAGCAGAAGTTCAACAGCATCCTGATCGCCCGCGCAGCCTTTATTTGTTGGCAAAATCGCTTCTGGAATTGGGGCATACGAACGATGCGATGCAGATTCTGCAGCGCCTCGATGCGGTCAGCGGTGGAGATTTTCGGACGAAACTGAATACCGGAGTTTTGCTCGGCCGCTTTCATATTTATGGGGACGCAATCCGGTACTTCGAAGCTGCCCTGAAAATAGGCCCCTCATCTGACGATGCCAAATGCAATCTCGCTGAAGCGTACTTTCAGACCGGCAACTATGACGATGCGCTGAAGTCGCTCCTGGAAGTATCTCCTGATGGCCAGAAGGAGGGTGGCTATCTGGGGCTGCTTGGCGATGTATACGCCCGCTTGAATCGCTACGAAGACGCGTCCAAATATTTAGAACGAGCTGTCGCCGCCGTGCCGGACAACGATCAGTACTATTTGTCACTGGCGCTCGTTCAACTGCGAGCTGGTGATACTGAGAACGCAGATCGAGTGTCACGCAGAGGGCTCGCGCGCATTCCTAATTCCGGCTTGCTGTATTGGAGTGCTGGGATTGTATCGGTCGTTCGGGGTCATGATCGCGATGCCGAGAACTTGTTGAAGAAAGCATCGGAACTCAGTCCTTCTCGGGAAGCCCTTGCTGCTACCCTCGGGATCTTCTACTACGAGGAGGGGCGATATTCCGATGCTCGCGATCTGCTGAAAAAGTGTGAGGAGATGTTTCCACAGGGCACGCTCGATTTCCAGAAGATCAAGGCAGTGCTCGACGCAGCGTCGAGTTCGGGAGCGCCCAGACCGTCCGACTATATCCCTCCTGATGCACGAAGAGAATTCTACGAACTGGCGCTCATGATGCGCGAACAGGAGCAGTAGCAGCGTCCGCTCCGAACCGACGCGGATGCTCACTCTAAGGAGGCTAGATTCTTAACCAGAATGAGTGCCCAAGTTTTATTCGCCATCCCGCTGGTAACGATCCTAGCGGTTGTAACCCTCGCGCAGGTCAAGTCCCGACCGACTCCGCCAGACCCGGCAAAATTCGTCGATGTGACCTCAAGCCTTGGAGTGCGATTTCAGCATGCTGCACCACACACCTCAAAAAAATATCTGCTTGAGACTATGGGGTCTGGGGTTGCGCTCTTTGATTATGACAACGACGGCAGACTCGATTTGTTTGTAGTGAACGCCGCTGAGATCGACGACCCATCTTCGCCCGGGACAATTCCGCAAAAGACCGGCCCGAAGTATTGGAACCGCCTGTACCACCAAAAATCTGATGGCACGTTCGAGGACGCGACAGAAAAATCTGGTTTGCAAGGGGTTGGTTACGGAATGGGAGTAGCTGTTGGAGATTATGACAACGATGGGTTGGAAGACCTGTTCGTCACCGGATATGGCGGCAATCATCTCTATCACAACAATGGCAATGGCACCTTCACAGACGTTACCGAAAAAGCGGGAGTGGCAGGAGGCGGCTGGTCCACGAGCGCTGCGTGGGTGGATTTAGATGGCGATGGGCTGTTGGACCTGGTTGTTGTGCGATATCTGCAATGGGACTTTACTGATGTTTGGTGCGGGGAAAAGAAGCAAGGTTACCGTTCCTTCTGCCATCCCGACGAGTTTCAGGCGATCACTCCTCTCGTGTACCACAACGATGGCAACGGCCATTTCACCGACATCACAAAACAGGCTGGATTCGCGAAGTCCGGAAAAGGGCTCGGAATAGCGATCGCGGATTTTAATGGCGATGGGCACATTGACGTTTTCATCGCCAACGATTCTGTTCCAGAGTTTCTTTACCAGAACAAAGGCGATGGCACTTTCGAGGAAGTCGGACTGTTTGCGGGTGTCGGTGTCGACGGAGACGGACATGCATACGCCGGGATGGGCGTAGATTTCGCCGATTATGACAACGATGGATTGCCGGATATCGTCGTCAGCGATCTCGCGTACCAGAAATATTCGCTTTACCACAACAATGGTGATGGCACATTTGCGTACTCGAGCGACAGCGCTGGCCTGGGTCCAATGACGTTCCTCCATTCTGGCTGGGGGATGAGGTTCATTGACTATGACAATGACGGACGGAAAGATCTGTTAGTTGCGCAGGCCCACGTGATGGACACGATTGAATTGAACTATCCGCAACTGCATTATCGCGAGCCGATGCTGCTTGCACGCAATACTGGACAGGGCTTCCTTGATGTCTCAGGCCAGTCTGGCCCAGTGTTTCACGAGCCCTGGGCAAGCCGCGGGATGGCCGTCGGGGATATCGACAACGATGGCCGGCTCGACGCTGTGGTCACGGAGAACGGTGGTCCAATGCACATTCTGCATAACGAAACCAGCACGCAAAATCATTGGCTCACTCTGAATTTGGTGGGTCACAAAAGCAATCGCGACGCAATCGGCGCGGCGGTGAAGATCTTCACTGCGCAAGGCGAGCAGCATGCAACCGTCACCACATGCGGGAGCTATCTCTCTTCGAGCGATAAGAGACTGCAGTTCGGTTTGGGTCTTCAGTCGACACTTAAAGAGATTGATATTCGCTGGCCGAGCGGAATTGGGCAGACGCTGCACGATGTCAAGGGCGATCAGGTTCTGCGTATCGAGGAACCTGCCAGGTGAGTGGCACTATAAGCTGGGTTAGCATGTCTTAAATCTGCCTGCCTGATTGCATTTCTACAGAGTGAGGAGGTCTGATGTCCGAACAACTAGAGGTTCTTCGACGACGTGTTGCTAGTCTAGAACGGAGAGCTACTCTGTTCGTGATCTGCTGTGGTGTCTTGGCCGCCTATCTCCTTTTGTTTGCAGCCCGAGGTGTGGTGAAAGCAGACGCCCAGCCTGGGACGCTCACCTTGAAACGCCTTGCCATTGTGGACACGAAAGGGACGGAACGCGTCGTAATTGAGGCTCCGTTGCCTGACCCAATTATTGAGGGAAGGCGCGTTCACCGCGACGGCCCGGTGTCAGGGGTGCTGATATTTGACCCCAAAGGAAATGAACGGGGCGGATATGTAACATCCGATAGCGGCGATATGGCAGCTTTCTTATCTCTTGACTCCGAGCGCGATCAGGTATTTACGGCTTATGCCAACGCTGACAGTGGCGCAACCGTCTGGGCAGCAAACGAGAAACACGATGCCATTGCCTTGAGTACACACGAGCAACCAGTCTTGGAGATTATTCAAAACAGGAAGATCATCTATAAGAACCCGGCTGATGCACCTGATCTGCACCAATAATTATGGTGTTTGCCGTCTGATTGATCTTTACCTCATTCCCTCGGGGAAACAGAGAGCTCGGACTGCGGCCGTTGGAGATGATTCTGAAACTCTCTGCAAGCGAGTTCAAAGCTCACGCCAAGGTGCTTTCGAGTCCCGATGAGCTTTTTCTTTATGTTGTCCGTCAGTTGATTGGGCAGGTTGCCCCGAGCTCTTTGTGGATCACGATGCACGACATTGACGTCGCTCATGCGGGACCATATTCGCTCTACATCGAAGCCGTCCCGCGTACCGACAGGTTATGCGCAGAACTCTGGAAATTGCTGGAGAGCGAACCTGAGTACTCAGGCAAGACGACTCTCCTCATTCTTCCGGATTTTGGCCGGGACGCAGACGAAGATGCGGTAGGAACGGCTTTCAACATCATCGGACTGGAGATGCGGCCGCGCGTAACAACGTGGCTTATGGCGATTGGTCCCGGCATCGGTGAAGGAGTCATCTATGATCGCGTCGTCGAGTCAGTCGACGTGCCGACGCTCGGCGCAATGTTCGGCTTCTCTCCATCATTTGCGCAGGGCAAATCGACTTCGGAGCTTGTATAGTGCTTCCCCGTGATCTCAGAATCGAGCACTTTCGTGCGTATCCTCCAAAAGCAGCGAAACTGGCGGTGGACAGCCTGCCAGCGTTGCGGCGACTTCCGCTGAGCTTTTTGCCCAGCCTGCTGCGCGAAGTCATTGAACACGATTATAAATTTCCCGCGGAACGCGCTGCGCTGGACAAAGAGGTGGCCAAATTGGGAGTCTCTCGGATTCTCAAGTTGCGAACCTCTTCGGCGGCTCTTCCAAGATCACATTGTCTGCTCAACTCGAAAGTTCAGATTGGGTCAGTTCTCCCGCGCAATTCGTGTGCAACTGTCGGCACACTTATGGACAATTCATCAGGTCGACGATTTTCGCGTCGCGGCCACGAAGTATGCTGATGATTTGAGCGCAGCGGTCGCTGCTGAGCCGCCCCCGATTCCAAGGCTCGGAATCACTGTTATCGGCAAGGCACAACCGCTCACGCTGCTGGTCCGTTTCGCACCGGGTCAGCGGCAAAAACCGATGAATGAGTTGTCTCTGCCAACTCCGATCAGCAGGAAATGGACGCGGTCGGTTCATTTGATAGGCGCGGATATGGGCGCCTATTACAACTGGCTCAACCAACAGCGTTTACTGGGGGCGGAGAAGCCGTCCTTTCTCGTCTGGTTTGAGGGTCATAACTCCGCTCTTGGGATTGGTCCTTCAAGACCTCGTCAGACAGAATCAGAGTCAGGGACGGATGTGACAAAGATTCTTAGCTGGTTGGTCTGACCTGGAATCTATCCGTCGGCACTTCGGCGCTAAGTTTCCGCGGGGTCAGTAAACCGTTTTTCTCAGGTCTAATGCATTTTTTGCTTGACAAGGATAGTACGAAGGTACTAATCGTGTACGTGCACGTGGTCGTGTACGTACACACTGCGTGATGCCGGAGGGGACAATGTCACGAAACACCCTGTTCACACCACGAAGTGCTGTTCCTGTCGCCCTGCTTGCGACATGGCTGTTTTCCGTCTCCGCTATCGCACAGGTCGACGCCGGAGCAGTCAGAGGCACCGTGACCGATCCCACGGGAGCGGTCGTTGCAAATGCCAAAGTTAATTTGACCAACGATGCTACCGGTCTCAGAACGGCCATGGTCACCGCCGCGGACGGAGCCTACACATTTGGCCCAGTCAGGATTGGGCCCTACACGATCGACGTCGAGGCAGCCGGATTTCGCAAAGCGACAACTCACGTTACCGTCAGTGTCCAGGAACAGGCTCGCGCGGACTTTCAGTTGGTTGCGGGTGCGATCACCGAGACAGTCGAAGTAACCGCAGCCGCCCCGCAGCTTCAGACGCAAGATGCATCCGTGGGCACAGTTGCCACGAGTCAGCAAGTCAATGATCTGCCGTTAAACGGCCGGAACTACACATTCCTGGCGCAGCTTGGCGCAGGCGTGACCAAGTTGAACCCTACCCGCGGATTGGATGCAACAGGGAGCTTTGTTGCGAACGGCCTGACTACGGTGCACAACAACTATCTGCTCGATGGCATCGACAATAACAACGACACCGTCGATTTTCTCAACGGCGCAGCCTATGTCAATCTGCCTCCGCCGGACGCGATCCAGGAGTTCAAGGTGCAAACCAGCAATTTCAGCGCGGAGTTTGGACGAGCGGGCGGGGCTGTGGTCAACGCGGCGGTGAAATCAGGCACGAATCAGTTCCATGGCAGCGCGTGGGAGTTCCTGCGTAACGATTTGTTCGATGCCACATCGTTAGACCAGTGGTTCACTCCCACAAGCCAGAAGAAAAAGGGAGAGCTCCGCCGGAACCAGTTCGGCGCGGCGGCCGGTGGCCCGATCATTAAGAACAAATTGTTCATTTTCGGTGACTACGAGGGCACGCGCATACGCCAAAGCGTAGAGAAGAATCCTACTGTCCCGACCAGTGCCGAGGCTGCGAGCGGGTTCTTGGATTACCGGGACCGGTTTGCCTCGACGACCACGAATTACGCGGACGTACTCGGGCGCTCTTTCAATGGTGCCACGATATTCGACCCGGCAACAACGCGCCTAGTCAATAACGGCTCGACGGACACTGGCCTCACGGTCGGTTGCCCAAATGCGTCCGCGACGTGCTACGTGCGCGATCCGTTCTACGCGGGCGGAAGCATCGCTGGAATGACCGATTTCACGACCACCGCGCAGCAGAACCTGATGAATCAGTTACCATCGACGCGCATTGACTCCAACGCCCTCAAGTTGTTGCAACTTTTTCCTGGAGCAAATGCTTCGGGTTTCAGTAACAACTATTTTGCCAACCGCAGCCAGCCCGATGACAACAACCACTTCGACGTTCGCGCGGATGCAAACTTCAGCCAGCGCGATCAGCTATTTGGGCGCGTGAGCTACAGCCGCAGACATGCGAATATCCCCGGCGACTTCACGGGTCTTGGGGACGATACCGGATTTGGCGGGGGCGATTTCACGGATCGCTCGCTTAACCTGGCTGTAGGCCAAACCCACGCGTTCTCGGCGACCCTGATCAATGAAGCGCGTTTTGGTTACAGCCGGCTTCGCACCTCGTCTCAACCAGCCAGTTCACTCATCAGCGGAGTCCCGGCGCAATTTGGTATTCAAGGAATTCCGCAAACCGCCCAAAACGGTGGGCTGCCGACAATTGCTATCAGCGGGTTGGCAAACCTTGGCGCAGGCGCGTTTGCCAGCCCTAACCGGCGTATTAGCGACACCATTCAATTCACGGAGAATTTGACCAAGGTCCATGGTGGGCACAGCTTTAAAGGAGGCTTTGAATATCAGAGGCTACATTTTCCCTGGGTTGACCCAGCTTGGTCCCGTGGCCAGTTCAATTTTGGAGGTTATACGGGAATGGCTCCTGGGATCAGCTGTTCGACAGGTTGTGGACAAGGCACAGCTACTGGTGGCGTGAGCATGGCTGACATTCTCTTAACGCCGATCGCAGCGACAGTTCCAAATGGCATCGATAACGTTGGCGGAGCGAATTTTGCAGCCGCCTCCAACATCACTCAACCTGACGATTTGCGTCATTACTATGGCACATACTTCCAGGATGACTGGAAGGCGACCTCCAAGCTAACCCTAAATATGGGCCTGCGTTGGGAGATCTTCGGAGGAGTCGGAGAGGGCAGCGGCAAGCAAGCCGGTCTTTTGATGCCTAATGCGAATGGCGTCGGCGCTCAGTATGCGATCCTTTCGCAGCAAAAGAACGCCCCATTATCACCAGCTTTCGCTCCTCTGCTGGCAGCTGACGGCATTGGATTGAAGTACCTCAGCGGTTCAAGCATCTTTACCAGGCCACTGACAAATTTTGCGCCAAGGGTTGGAGTGGCCTATCAGTTCACGCCGAAGTTTGTTGCCCGTGCCGCCTACGGACTGTTTTATGGCGGATTCGAGAACCTCGGCGGAGCGCCGGATCCCGGCTACGACTACCCGTTCACGGTGAACCTTGCTTTCTCCGCGTCGAATGGCAACATTCTTCCGCTGCTTTATCCCAACGGACAACAGGCGACGCTCGAAAACGGGCTCACTGCAGCGAGTCCCGATCCAGCAAGCCCGAACTTCAGTCCCAAGGGTCTGGGACTTATTGGATTCCAGCGCCCCTGGAAGACAGCCTACACACAAGAGTGGAACGGATCGGTCCAGTATCAGTTGTCTCAGAGCCAGACCATTACTGTTGGCTACATCGGTAACAACACTCACCACTTGCTCAACGGGGAGAAGCGAAACATTCCAAACCTGCTTCTTCCGCCGGGGACCACCAAGACGCCTTACCTGCCCTTTCCCGACTTCGCGGAGAACAGTGACTACCTGAACCCGAACGGCGCAGCCTACTACAACGCGGTGCAGATCACTTTTGAGCGCCGATTCAAACAAGGCTTGAACCTGCTGGCTAATTACACTCGATCGGTGTGCAAGGATGATTACAAAAACATTCTCGGTCTCTCCGAGGGCCAGTTCAATCGCGCGTCAACCCTGCCTGGGTTTAGCGATCGCAAGGACTATACGTTCTGCGGTAACGATGTCCCCAACCTCTTTCATGCCAGCGGTATTTGGGAATTGCCGGTCGGCAAAGGGAAGCTGGTGGGCAAGAACATGTCAGGTCTGGCGAACGCATTCGTTGGCGGATGGAGCACGCAATGGATCGTCACCTCCCAGGATGGGTTCCCCCTCACAATCACTTGCCCTACCGGCACCACGAGCGGAGATTTCCAATGCTATGCTCCAATCGCGAAGGGAGCGAACCCCTACGCAGGCAAGGGTCCGCATGGCATTGCGCCGTTCTTAAATTCCTCAGCTTTCGTTCAGCCTCCGGCAGTCACGTCAATCGGGCAAACCGATTTCAGCCCACTAGGTGCTCCCTGGAACCAGGTACACGGGCCCGCTTTCACCGACCTGGATCTCTCAGTCTTCAAAAAATTCCAGACGACTGAACGAACCAACGTGGAATTCCGGGCCGAGTTCTTCAACCTCCTGAATCACCCCAACTTTGGGACGGGTATTGGTAACTCGAATTTCTTGAACAATACCGCGGGCAACCCTTTTGGAGCGATCAACAACACCATCGGCAACGGACGTGAAACTGAGTTTGCGCTGAAGTTCTACTGGTAAGCAGCGGATTGCGCGGGAAGCCTCATTTTTCCCGCACATTGCTTTCTAGTTCTTGATGTTTCAGATGTTCACAATCAGACAGTTCCGGTGCCGCGACTGCTTCCATATCGGTCCGCTGGATATACACGGCTGCAAGGAGTGCGCCTCTGCGTCAGCCATTTCGCAGGGTTTTCGTCATTGGAGCGCGAGCATCCGCTTCCTATTGCACGTAGTCCACGATCGAAGAATGATCAGGACGGAATCATGAGCGCAGAATCTGGCGATGATGTACGCTAACGACGTCGAATCATTCTTGAAACGGGTATTTGGAAAGTTCCGCTTGCGTGCTGCTCTTGCACCTTTGCTGGTGCGGACCGTCGTGCTATTCCTATTGTCGCATCTCGCTTACACGGCTGACCCGATCATTTTCCTGGAGAAGCAAAAGCTGTGGGTTTTACAAGGCGGTGAAGCAACCTACGCGTTCGGCGTGAATGAGCGGGGCGAATTGCAGCATCTGTACTGGGGAAAACGGATGGGCGCGGGAGACTTTGGCGCCGCACACTCGCTGCCCGAATGGTCGTCCTTTGATCTAAGCACTGCAACCACACCGCAAGAGTATCCCGGATGGGGAGCAGGGCTCTATGTAGAACCAGCGCTAAAGATCACGTTTGCGAACGGGAATCGTGAGGTCGTGCTGCATTATCTTGACCACCAGCTCAAGAATGACAACCTCGAGATCACATTGAAAGATGAGGGATCGCCGCTCTTGGTGCACCTGCATTATCGGATGTATGCAGACAGCGGCGTCATCGAGCGCTCAGCTCGGATTGAGAACCGCACTTCGGACGCAGTTACCCTGGAGAGTGCGCAATCGGCAGCATGGACACTCCCGCCTGACAGGTCTTATCAACTGCATTACCTCACGGGACGCTGGGCAGGAGAATGGCAGCTCCAGAGCGAAAAATTGCAAATAGGCAAACGTGTGATCGAGAGCCGTCGTGGCAGCACGGGAGTTGAGGCGAATCCATGGTTCGCAATTGATCGTGTTGGCGAGACCGATGAAAGTCATGGACCGGTGTGGTTCGGTGAACTCGGCTGGAGCGGCAGTTGGCGTTTCACAATCGAACGTACTTCTTCCGATCAGTGCCGAGTCGTAGTCGGATTTAATCCTTTCGATTTTGGTTACCGGGTCGCTCCCGGGGAGTCTCTCGAAACACCGCCATTCTTTGCCGGCTTCACTGACGCCGGCCTCGGCGCGGCCTCACGAATCTTGCACCGTTTTCAACTCGAGCAGATCTTGCCGGGAAAGCCGCATGCTCGATTTCGCCCTGTTCTCTACAACTCGTGGTATGCCACTGAGTTCAACGTCAACGAAGGCGGACAGATGGCGCTGGCAGAGAAAGCAGCGCGCCTTGGGGTAGAAAGGTTCGTCGTTGATGATGGCTGGTTTGGGCAGCGCAACAATGATCATGCAGGACTCGGTGATTGGTACGTCAATCCGCAGAAGTTTCCGCACGGACTTAAGCCACTCATTGACCGAGTCCACAGCCTCGGCATGGACTTCGGGTTGTGGGTGGAGCCCGAAATGGTCAATCCCGACAGCGACCTTTACCGGAAGCATCCGGATTGGGTTATGAACTTCTCCGGAAGGCCCAGGATCGAAGGCCGCAACCAGCTTGTTCTCAATCTCGCTCGCGATGATGTCAAAGAGTACATTTTCTCCTGGCTGGACCGGCTCGTCACTGACAATGACATCGCCCTCTTAAAATGGGACTACAACCGCAACTGGTCTGACCCGGGCTGGCCGGAGGCGCCGCTCGCCGAGCAGAAGAAGATCTGGGTGCGATATATCCAGAATCTATATGACATTATCGATCGGCTACGCAGCAAACATCCTCGATTGGAAATTGAGGGATGTTCCGGTGGCGGAGCTCGCGTGGATCTGGCGATGCTGCGGCGTGTCGATCAGGTCTGGCCTTCCGACAACACCGACGCTCTGGATCGCCTGTCGATCCAATATGGTTTTACTGAGGCATACACGCCGCATGTGATGATGGCCTGGGTCACCGATGCGCCAGACGGAATCAACGGACGCGTCGCGCCGCTTACATTTCGCTTCCTGGTCGCGATGACTGGATCACTGGGCATCGGCGGCAATTTGAATAAATGGACTGATGACGACATCTTGGTTGCGAGCAAAATGATTTTGTTCTACAAGCAAATTCGAGCAACCGTGCAGGATGGAACACTTTATCGGCTTGGCTCGCCGATGGAATCAGATTTCAGCGCGCTGGAATACATCTCGGAAGATAGTCAACAGATCGCAGTTTTCGCTTTTTTGCATTCGCAGCAATTTGGCCAAAGCATGCCGCTCCTGCATTTGCAAGGTCTGGCGGAAGACGCGATGTATTCTGTCACCACCACCGATAACAAGCCGGAAGATCAGACGGAAAAACTGAGTGGAGCTTACCTCATGCACCACGGAATCCAGCTCCGGCTGCGAGGCGACTTTGACGCTTCAGCAATTAGGCTCGACCGTGTCCAGTGAGTCCTCGATTTGTCAGACTCGAATTGCTTCGCGCGATGCGATTGTCGTGGATAACGGCTCGCTTCGGCTGACCGTGGTCCCCGAGCTCGGAGGCAAGATTGTCTCCTTAATCAGAAATGAGAGTGGATACGAATATCTTCTGCAACCGCCTGATCCAGAGCGGGCATATCGGCCGCGCAATTACGCAGACAGGTTTGAAGAATACGAGCCGAGTGGCTTCGATGAGTGCTTACCTACCATTGCAGCCTGCTTATATCCGGAAGAGCCATTTCCCGCCAGCCGATTGCCCGATCATGGAGATGTTTGGTGCTCGTCCTCGAGCGTCCAAATAGCGGGAGAGCAGGTCACGTTGACCACCTCAATTAGGAGTTTGCCTCTTCGCTTTACGAAGAAATGTCAGCTGCAGAAAAAGGTCGTACGACTAGACTATGAAGTGACGAACCTGAGTCAATCAGATGTCAAATTTCTCTGGTCAGCGCACCCGCTGCTGAGAGTCGAACCTGATGCAGAAATTACCCTGCCGGACGAAGTGAAGCAGCTTGAAGTAGGGTGGTCTCGGGACAACCGCTTGGGGAAGTCAGGCGACCGATGCACTTGGCCAACAACTACTGAATGCTCCGGCCGAACTGTTGAGCTCAACCGACTTGGTTCACCGAGTGCTGGTACCGCTGAGAAGTTGTTCACACCTCTTCTCTCCGAAGGGTCCTGTGGCATGTTCTTTCCGCAACAAAATGAGAGCATCGCGTTCCGGTTTGATCCTCGGTTCGTACCATACATCGGCATTTGGTTGTGCCAAGGTGGATGGCCGATAGCCCGAACCGACAAGCAGTTTACCGTCGCTCTTGAACCTTGCAACGGCCGTCCTGATTCTCTGGCGGAAGCGATTAGGCGTAATGAATGTTCGACAGTTGCCGCCTATGGAACCATGCGATGGTGGATGGAAATCGAAGTGAAAGGCGGTCCTTCGCGATCTCTGTGGATGTGAAAATGAGCAACCTATTAAGGAGAGTTCGGGTCTCAACTCGATCGGCGCCTGCGATCTGCATATCGCTGCTGCTGCTTTTGGTTGTCCAGGCGATTCCGCAACAAAGCCCTAAGAATCCGAATCGCAGGCAGACAGAGGAAGCAACAAACCGCCGATTGGTTTCCGCCCTCTCCGCGTACAAAGCTCAAAGGTACGCTGCAGCCCAGCGCGAACTCGAAGCGCTAGTGAAATCCGCTCCCGGCAGTTTTGAAGTTAACGAACTGTTGGGCCTTGTTTACGTCGCTCAGGACCAGAAGCAACAGGCCAATCACTTTCTGACGAAGGCCGTTCAATTGAGGCCAAATGTAGCGGAGACCCGCACCGCGCTTGCCACGAATCTCCTCGCCATCCATCGGGCAAATGAAGCTGAAGTCCAGTTCAAGAAAGTAGTGCAGATGGAGCCGCAGGGTTACGATGCAAATCACAATCTGGGGGAGTTCTATATACAAACGGGCCAGATCGCCAGCGCCGTCCCGTTTCTGAAGCACGCCCAGGAGATTGACCCGACGGCTTACAACAACGGTTACGATCTCGTCTTGGCGCTTGAGCAAGTCGGCAGGCTTGATGAAGCTCGGGAGCAGCTCCAACGACTAATCTCTTTGCGCGATTCCGCTGAATTACATAACTTGCTTGGCGAAGTCGAGGAGAAGTCGAAGGACTATCTTGCCTCTGCCGCACAATACGAGCAGGCCGCGCGCATGGATCCCAACGAGCAGAACATGCTCAACTGGGGCGCGGAACTCCTGCTCCACCAGGCATTCGCACCGGCCATTGAAGTGTTCAAAGCTGGTACACAACGCTTTCCACAATCTGCGCCGCTTCACAATGGGCTCGGTATAGCGTTTTACGGGGCTGGACAAATGGATGAAGCGGTTCACGCTTTCTTGCGAGCGTCCGACTTGATCCCTTCCGACCTGTTACCCCTTACATTCCTCGGACAGGCGTGTGACGGTGCCTCGCCAGAACTCGCAGCACAGACCCGTTCTCGCATTCAGAGCTTCATCACCCATGATGACCGGAGTGCAGAGCTCAACTATTATCTCGCAGTGTGTTTGTGGAAAGGAAATCAGATCGAGTCGAAGTCGGATCATACCAACGAGATTGAAACTCATCTGCGGCGCGCGTTGGTGCTCAACCCGAATTATGCCGACGCCTATTTCCAGCTCGGCAACCTAGATGCGGAACAGCACGAATATGACGAGGCCATTGAGTACTATGAGCGAGCTCTAAAGATTAGTGCGGACTCAGCAAATATCCATTACCGCTTGGGACAAGCTTTAGCACGTGCTGGAAACAGCGCCCGAGCAAAGGAGGAATTTGCGAGCTTCGAACGGCTGCGCAAGAGCGAGTCCGATGCGACCAACAAAGAGCAAAACCAGATTCAGCAATTCGTGTACACCATGCGGAAATCGGATGCGAGCCAGCAGTAGAAGCCAACCTATCCATAACCAGGTTCGACTTCGAATGATGTTGCTCCTAGTGGTGCTGGCAGGTTCGGGAGTTTCGCTTGGATCGCAGCCGGAACAACGATCGCTCACTGCCGGAACAATCAAGCCCGATCCCAAGAGCAAACTTGGTCAGTGGGAGGGATGGGGTAGTTCTCTGGCCTGGTGGGCACGTGCTATAGGCGGAACAGCGAATGCCAGCTACTATGCCGACCTGATCTACACCACGAAGATCACGGATGGTTGCCCTGGTCTCGGACTCAATATCGTTCGTTACAACGTTGGCGGAGGAGGAATCGATCAGGCGCAAGAAAACAAGGGGTCGAAACTCCAATGGCAGATGGACATTCACGGGTATTGGACTGATCCAAACAAAGACGACCCGGCCAGTTGGAGCTGGTCAGTGGATCAGAACCAGCGTTCCATAATGCGAATGGCTAGAGAGAGAGGTGCCAATGTATTCGAATTGTTCTCCGATTCGCCGATGTGGTGGATGAATTCAAATCGCAGCACTTCGGGAAGCAACACGGGTGGCGACTGCCTCATGCCAGAGAACTACGATCGGTTTACATTTTATCTTGCGTCAGTCGCGCGCTATTCAGCAGACCATTGGGGAACCAAATTCGATTCAGTTGAGCCGTTCAATGAACCTTCTGCGAACTGGTGGAAGTATCCAAATCGCCAGGAAGGGTGCCATTTCGACATCGCGACGCAGCAAAAGATAGTGGAAAGCCTTCGGAGAGCTCTAGATCGAGAACACCTCAATGACGTGGCTGTAGCTGCGGCGGACGAGAACAACATGGACACAGGCCCCAATACGTGGAAAGCCTACGATTCTGCGAGCCGTAGTCTGGTCGGCCTTGTAAATGTGCATGGCTACTCAAACGGAGCCGAGCCATATCACGGCCCGAACCGAGCGGAACTGAGACACGCAGTCGGAAACAAGCGTCTATGGCAATCCGAGTACGGAGATGGGGACGCATCGGGGTACACAATGGCACAGGAGATCATTCGTGACGTGAAAGAACTCCAGCCGAATGCTTGGGTTTATTGGCAGCCCGTTGAACCGGACGTGCCTGAATACGGGTGGGGCTTGATCAACGCCAATTACATCGATACGCGTGATCAAATGAGGGCAGAGAAGACACCGCTGGTTCGGGTCAATCGAAAGTTTTATGTTTATGGGCAGTTCACGCGTTATCTTCGGCCGGGATATCAGCTTATCGGAATTGATGAGCCAAACTCGATTGCGGCTTATGATCGTGGTTCGCACAAGCTCGTCATCGTTAGGGTCACGGGCGATGCCCCCGAGACGGCCCAACTGGATCTGTCAAGCTTTTCTGTTGTCGGCGATACCGTTCAACTGATCGCAACCACCACGGCCCTAGGCGCCGGCCTGCCTGACTGGAAGCAGCACATGGAAGCGGTCAAGATCGAGAGTCGTGGAGAGCAGAAGCTGGTCGCAGTGCATCTTTACCCTAAATCCATATATACGTTGGTGATCGAGGCTATTTTGCGGTGAATTGGATGCGAGTATACTTGGTTCCGTAAATGTACCGGAAATCGAGGCTTGGAGTAATGGCTAGAGGGCCAAAAGGTGTTCCAGGATCGCGGTCGCAAACGGCGGATGAGGCTCTCGCCAGCGAGCGGAGTTCGACGGATGGCAGACCCCTTGGCATCAAGGACATTGCTCGAGCCTTGGGAATCTCAATAGGTACGGTGGATCGCGCCATCCACGGCCGCGGTGGAATAAATGCTATTACAAAAGAACGGGTGCTGAAGATGGCTCAGAACCTCGGCTACAAGCCGAATCTGGCCGCCCGTTATTTGAAAGCACCTCGCCAGGTTCGCGTATCCGTGAATCTTCCCGCCAGGATTGGATCGTTCTTTGATGCTGTTCGCGCCGGTATTCGTGATTCCTCTAGTCCTTTTCAGGCGGGTGTTGACTTGCATTTCCGTACCCATCCTGCACTGGGTGAGGGCGATGAGGAATTGTTTCGCGAAGCGCTGGACGATGGCAGCAAGGGAATCATCATTGCTCCAGGTCATCCCGCACAGTTAAATGTATGGATCCGCAGGGCCGCGCAGAGACGGATTCCTGTTGTATGTGTGTCCACCGATGCGCCAGGCACAGAACGGTTAACCGCGGTTTCGGCTGATCCCTTTATAAGCGGCGCCATCGTCGCCGAACTCCTGCATTTGATGGTGCGCGACTCCGGAACAGTAGGTGTCTTCACGGGCGATTTGTCAACCATTGATCACTCCGAGAAGCTCCGCGGATTCAAGCACTGCTTGGGTTCACTCAACGGCTCATTGGCGGTTTCAGACGTGATCGAAACTCACGACGATGAGACGACGGCTTATAACCAGACTCGAAAGCTCCTGGCCCGTGACCGTTCGCTGAAAGCGATATACGTGAGCACTGCGAACTCGATAACGGTAATCCAGGCTCTTGAGGAACTCGATCCCGAACGCCGCATTGCCGTCGTCACAACCGACCTATTTCCCCAACTCGTGCCTTTCCTTAAGTCCGGCAGGGTCCTGGCGACCATCTATCAGCGTCCCGAGACCCAGGGCCGCATGGCCTTCGAGGCGCTCCACCACTTCCTCGTAGAAGGAAAGTGCCCACCGCACCGAATCAAACTGAATCCCCACATCGTGATGAGATCCAATCTGGAGTTGTTCCTAGGTCGGATACCCCCACCCGCCGAGCGAAACAGTCACGCACGCGTTTAGTCGTTCTCGTGCCTGAAAGAATTGCATTTTTTGTTTGACAGCGTGGCGGAAGGCGGGCTAAGCTGTTCTCCGTGTACGTTAACGTACACGGCAGGCACCGGCACCCCGTGAACACGCGTCGCAAGTTCTTGCAGTCCACAACATCGCTGGCCATGGGAGCATCACTCCCGGCCACGGCTGCTGATGCCCGAATCAAGACGTATTCCATTACCGACGGGGAACAGACAAGAAGGGTGTCGCTCAACGGCCTATGGCAGTTCCATTTGGATTCCGACAAAGTTGGGCAGACGAATGGGTGGTACCAGCAGAACCAGCCTGCGGATGCTTGGCAAGATGTGATCGTTCCACACACGTGGCAGGTCGGCCAAGAATCCGCCGAATACTTTGGTACCGCTTGGTATCGCCGCCTGCTTGTGGTTCCAAGGGACTGGAGGGATCAGACCGTCAGGATTGAGTTCGAGGGAGTCTCCCACTCGGCGACGGCGTGGCTAAATGGCAGCGAAGTTGGCAAGCACCTGCGCAAAGGGTACACGGCTTTTGAATTTGACATAACCCATCTTCTTCATCCCGACGCCGACAATCTTCTGGCAGTCATGGTCAATTCCGATTTCGACTCCCGAATGCTGCCACGTGGTCATTCCAGCGACTGGGCGCACGATGGCGGGATTTACCGGCCCGTCACCCTATTGATCACTCCGAGAGTCTACATCGAGCGCGTCGATGTGGATGCAGTGCCTGACCTGGCAAATGGGTTTGCGAACGTCGACATATCAGTGGTGATCCGCAACAGCTCGGACAGGGAATTCAAGGGTAGGCTGTCGGTCCACGCCATTGAAGAAGTCACTGGTTTCACCGCGATAGAGGGCAGCGACGGAACCCCGGTTGAAATCGCGCCAGGCGCAAAGATCACGCGCTCTTTGCCTGTCTTCAGGGTTGAAAAACCCAAGCTGTGGCATTTCGACGCGCCGAATTTGTACTCCCTAACCGTCGGTTTAGGCGGCGCAGCGGTCGGGCACGAATTCTCAACCACGTTCGGAATACGAAGTATTGAAGCAAAAGATGGCTCATTCTGGCTCAACGGCGAGCGCATCGGCCTCATGGGCGTTGAGCGGATGGCCGGAAGCAATCCGAATTACGGTATGGCGGAGCCGGCTTCATGGATTGAGCACGACCATTGCGACCTGAAGAACTTGAACTGTGTTTTTACTCGTGTCCACTGGCCACAGGACAAGCGCGTCCTGGACTACTGCGACAGGCACGGCATCTTTATTCAAACCGAAGTGCCAACCTGGGGGCCCGATACCTTCAAGGACATGAGAGACGAACCCAACCCTGAAATCATGCAGAACGGACTTGAGCAATTGCAGGAAATGATTGCTCGTGACCGTAATCACCCCTGCATTTTTTCCTGGGGACTGTGCAATGAGGTCAATGGCCAGAATCCACCGGCCTACAAATTTGCGAGATCGATGTATGAGGAAGCAAGACGTCTCAATCCCCGCCGTTTGCGATCCTACGCGTCGAATTCGCTACAGCGAAATCCTGACAACGATGTGGCGAAATTAATGGACTTCATCGAGTGGAATGAATACTACGAGAGTTGGTATCCAGGCACCCCTGAGGATCTGCGGCGCAACCTGGAGGAAATTCATCAAGCGTTTCCTGATAAACCGATTGTTATTTCTGAGTATGGCTGGTGTGCATGCACGCCGGACCGGCCTGAAGGCGACAGCCGCCGGGTTCGAGTTCTTCGCGATCACACTCGCGTATGCCGCGAAACGAAGTTCGTCGGCGGCTTGATTTTCTTTTGTTACAACGACTACCGCACCCATATAGGGGATAAAGGCACAGGTGTGATGAAGCAGCGCATTCACGGAGTCGTCGATCTGTTTGGGAGCGCCAAGCCATCCTATTCGGCGCTTCGCGAAGAATCGAGCCCGGTCGAATCGCTCGACTGCAGCGGCAACCCGAACTTATTCACCATAACCGTGCGGACGCGCAACTCTGTCCCGGCCTACACGGTTAACGGGTACAAACTGCGCGGGATTTTGTATGGATTCGCGAACATACCTCTTGAGTGTCGTGAAGCCTCACTTGCAGCGCTGAAGCCAGGCGAATCCATATCGATCCCGCTTCAGTTCAAAGAAAAGGAAGGAGCAACCCACGTCGAGTTTGATGTGGTGCGCCCAACAGGTTTCTCAGCGATCACAACGGTGTGGATGCCGTAAGAGAGCTACAGGGGAGTACAGGTGAGGGAATCGGATAGTAAGAGCGTAAGAGCTTGGGAAGAGGGAGTAACTATCCCCACTTATCCCGAGCAACCGTCTGATAAGAATCCGATGTTCTTTGAGAAGCGGGTTTACCAAGGCAGCAGCGGCAAGGTCTATCCGAATCCGATCACCGACCGCGTCTCCAACGAAAGGTCAGAGAAGGCCTATAAAGCGATATTCCTTGAAAACGAATACCTCTACTTGATGGTTCTTCCCGAAATCGGGGGGCGAATCCATATCGGCCAAGACAAGACAAATGGCTACGACTTCTTTTACCGGCAAAACGTAATCAAGCCGGCGCTTGTCGGGCTGCTCGGGCCGTGGATTTCAGGGGGCGTCGAATTCAACTGGCCTCAACACCACCGGCCATCCACGTACATGCCCGTGCAACACGCAATTGAGCACAGCGATGACGGGAGCATCACGGTCTGGCTGAGTGAGCACGAACCCATGCAGCGCATGAAAGGCATGGTGGGTATCTGCCTGCATCCGGGCAAATCCTATGTCGAAGCTAAGGTCAGGCTGTACAACCGAACTCCTTTTGCTCAGACATTTCTATGGTGGGCCAACGTCGGTATTCGGGTACACGAATACTATCAGGCATTTTTCCCACCAGACGTGACATACGTTGCTGACCACGCTAAACGAGCGATTTCATCTTTTCCGCTTGCTCGCAACTTTTACTACGGTGTCGATTACAGAAAAGGCGTGGACATCTCCTGGTACAAGAACATTCCTGTGCCCACCTCGTACATGGTCACGGAATCAGAATACGATTTTTTTGGCGGGTACGATCACCAGAAGAATGCTGGTGTGGTTCACTTCGCGAACCATCATGTTGCTCCTGGGAAGAAGCTCTGGACATGGGGCAACGCCGAATTCGGATACGCCTGGGACCGAAACCTCACCGATGCTGACGGGCCATACATCGAACTGATGGCAGGCGTTTTTACAGATAATCAGCCCGACTTCTCATGGCTTTCTCCATACGAAACCCGTACCTGGAGTCAATTCTGGTATCCGATTCAGCAGATCGGCCCTGCCAAGAACGCCAACCGGTTCGCCGCGATCAATGTGGAACCAATGGATGGAAAGCTAAAAGTAGGCGTCTGTGTGACAGAGCCTTTTGCAAAAGCAAAGCTCCTCGTCACGAGTGGTGGGAACACTGTCTTCGAAGATGTTTGTGACTTGGTACCCGGCCGACCATACATTCGAGAAGCCCAAGCTGACGGGGACTTTCTGGCCCGATTGCTTACAAGCGATGGGCAAGAGATCCTCCAGTACACTGCGCCAGGAGTGAGAAACACAACGACTCTTCCAGATCCGGCGATAGAGCCTCCTGCACCTAAGAATGTTGTTTCAAATGACGAGCTGTATGTTACCGGTTTGCATCTGGAGCAATACAGACATGCCACGCGGTACCCGGAGCCGTACTGGGAAGAAGCTCTTGCACGCGATCCGCTCGATAGCAGGTGTAATACAGCCCTCGGCCTGGTGAAGCTGAGGCGGGGACAATTTGCTGAAGCTGAAGCGCACTTTAGACGTGCGATTCAACGGCAAACGAGCCGAAACCCGAACCCTCCCGAAGGCGATGCATATTACTATCTTGGCCTCACGCTGCAATACCAGGAACGTTTGGAAGAAGCTAGTGCCGCATATTGCAAGGCGACCTGGAATTACGCATGGCAGTCGGCTGCCTACTATCACCTGGCCGAAATAGACTGCCGTCGGTTCCAATTCGAGCGTGCCCTCGAAGATCTGGAACACTCACTGAGGACCAACGTTGATAATCTGAACGCGCGAAATCTTCGCACCTCAATACTTCGCCGGCTCGGTAGAGTTGCGGAAGCCAGTGAGTATGCCAGACAAACGCGCAATCTCGATCTGCTCGACATCTGGTCCGGTTATGAACTGGAGTTACTCTCTGGTAACAGTACGGAGCGAGCCGGCGAAAAGTCGCCGAGTGCGGAAGGAGTTTACGTCCAACTCCATCTGGATCTTGCCTTCGATTACGCGGCGGCGGGCTTCTGGTCTGAGGCTAGAGATGTGCTGTCGGAATACTTAAACAGATCTCAGCATCAGCCGTATCCGATGATGTTGTATCTGTTTGGCTATTGCGCAGACAAACTAGGTCATCGCTCCGACGCTGTGGCTTACTGGATCGATGCGGCGAAGGCTTCGCCGGATTATTGTTTCCCGTCGCGAATTGAAGAGATGATCGTGCTCCAAGGTGCCCTATGCCAGAATCGATCCGATATTCGCGCGCATTATTATCTCGGCAATTTGTTCTATGACAAGAAGCGGCACGAGGAAGCGATTCGGGAGTGGGAATCAAGCGTAGAACTCGAAAGCTCTTTCTCTATTCCCTGGCGGAATCTTGGGATTGCTTACTTCAATGTCCGCAAAAACGCCGACAAAGCGCTCTCTGCCTATGACAATGCATTCACAGCCAATCCCAGAGATTCACGGCTGTTATATGAATCCGATCAAGTGCGTAAGCGCAGTAGGGCATGTGCCTCGCAACGGCTCGCGCATTTAGAAGCTCACCGGGATCTCGTCGCGGAACGTGACGATCTTACCGTCGAGTTCATAACTCTTCTTAATCAGACTGGCCGTTCCGAACAGGCCTTGCAAATGCTGTTATCGAGACGTTTCAATCCTTGGGAGGGTGGAGAAGGCTTGGTTTCGGGGCAGTACGTGTGGGCTCATGTCTTGATCGGTCGCTCTCTTCTGGACCGAGGTGATGCTCGAGGGGCGCTGGAACATTTTTCTGCAGCGCGTGTCTATCCGCCGAATCTCGGCGAGGGCAAACATCTACTGACCAGCGAGACCCATCTTGATTATTTTGCCGGCTTGGTTCTTTCGCGGATAGAACGCGAGGACGAGGCCCGCGAGTACTGGACACGAGCAGCTGACGAAGGCCTTATGACCTGGCTCACCTATTACCGAGCCAAGAGTCTGGAAGCTATAGGCAGGAAATCCGATGCTAATACGCTACTGCAGCAAATGCGCGATTTTGCTCAGAACCAGATGGGGACCGAGGTGAAGATCGACTATTTCGCCACATCGCTTCCGAATCTGCTTTTGTTCGAAGACGACCTGCCGATGAGAAACCGGGTTGAATGCCTTTTTCTGCTGGCGCTTGCTGAACTTGGTATGCGCAATATGGAACGCACCCTGGAGCTGTTGAATCAGGTGTTGTCTCTCGATTGCAACCACATTGCTGCACAGCAGGAAATTGAATCACTGACTCGAATGCCTGCGGCAGTAATACGGCAATGAGCTACACACTCCAAAAGAAGAGGCCATGCCAATCATCCGAACTGCGAGAGAAGAAGCAACGGCGACGACACACGCCGAGCATTTCAATATTGCATACATTTATGCTATTTCCCTAGTCGCTGCCCTTGGTGGGCTGCTCTTCGGATACGACTGGGTCGTGATCGGTGGCGCCAAGCCCTTCTACGAAAAAGTCTTTCATTTGACTGACCCTTCCCAGCAAGGGTGGGCAATGAGTTGCGCGCTTATTGGCTGCCTCGTCGGAGCGCTTGTTTCCGGCTCGCTAAGTGACCGATGTGGTCGTAAGCCCTTGCTGATCGCGGCAGGGCTGGTTTTTGCCGTTTCCTCGATTGGCACCGCGATGGCGCCTTCGTTCGCGCTCTTTGTGCCCTGGCGCATCATGGGTGGGCTCGCCATTGGAATGGCATCGAGTCTTTCGCCCATGTACATCGCGGAAGTAGCGCCTTCCCAGTACCGAGGCAGACTGGTTTCGCTTAACCAACTAACAATTGTGATTGGCATTCTGCTGGCACAGGTAGTCAACTGGCTGATCGCAAAACCGGTTCCTGCTGATGCCACCGCCCTCCAGATTCTTCAATCGTGGAATGGCCAAGTTGGATGGCGCTGGATGTTTGGCGTGACCGCTGTCCCCGCGGTGCTGTTCTTCCTCTCGATGTTTGTGGTGCCTGAAAGCCCGCGATGGCTTGCGAAAAACGGTGCGCGCGAAAAAGCGAAACGCGTGCTGTCGCGGATTGGCGGAGATTCATACGGCACACACGCTTTGGGCGAGATTGAGGCTACCGTCACCCGAGATACAAAACAAGTGGATCTGCGGATGCTGTTTGACCGTCGGATGCTGAGGGTGCTCTTCCTTGGAGTCGTGTTGGCGGTGCTGCAGCAGTGGTGCGGTATCAATGTAATTTTCAACTACGCAGAAGAGGTCTTCTCCGCTGCTGGATACACCGTCTCTGACATTCTGTTCAATATTGTCGTTACCGGAGCGGTCAACCTCCTCTTCACTTTTGTTGCTATTGGATTTGTGGATCGCTATGGTCGGCGGCTTTTGATGCTCACTGGTTCCGCTGGTCTTGCGATTATCTATACGTGCCTGGGGGCTTTGTACTACTTCCATAGTCACGGCGCCCACATGCTGGTCCTCGTGGTCGCGGCTATCGGGTGCTATGCCATGTCGCTGGCTCCCGTGACCTGGGTCGTCATTTCAGAAATCTTCCCGAATCGTATTCGCGGTGCGGCAATGTCGGTCGCAGTCACAAGCCTGTGGATCGCAAGCTTCATTCTTACCTATACTTTCCCCCTCTTTAACCACTCCTTGGGTGCGGCCAAAACGTTCTGGATCTACGCCGCAATTTGTGTGGCGGGCTTCTTCTTTATCAAGGCCCGCTTGCCTGAAACCAAAGGCAAAACCCTCGAGCAAATCGAGGGTCTCTGGTAGTAAACGCCACTCATAACAACTATGGCGAATCAAAACTGAGGCTGAGGTCGGTAACGTACACGACAACTCGAAGTCCATGGGGACGCGGAGACGATGACAATTTCGATGGTAGAGACGGAGCCAATCTCGCGCAGCGCACATGAAATCTCAGAACGGTTTCAGCTGATTTACGGAACAAGTCCGCGCGCGATATTCCGTGCTCCAGGGCGAGTGAACCTGATTGGTGAGCATACGGACTACAACGACGGCTTTGTCATGCCTGCCGCCATTAACTTCTACGCTTATTCGGCCATAGCCGGGAGAGCCGATCGCACGTTGTCGATCTACTCCGAGCAGTTCAGAGAGACTGTCGAGTTCGATCTCTCTCAGGTGGCGGTTCCACCACGGAAACACTGGAGCGACTATGTCCGCGGAGTCGCGGCAGTCTTGAGAAATGAGGGCCACCCGCTCAGAGGCGCCAACCTCCTGATTGACGGACGAGTACCGGTCGGATCCGGCCTCAGTTCGTCGGCCTCGGTTGAGGTTGCCACCGCGCTAGCGTTGACGACACTGGGCGGAGTCACGATTCCTTTGCTCGAAGTAGCCAGACTGTGTCAACGCGCCGAAAACAACTACGCAGGCGCTCGCTGCGGCATTATGGATCAGTTTGTTTCCTGTTTTGGACGAGACAGCCACGCGATAATGCTGGACTGCAGGTCGCTAGAACCGACGTACCTGCTGCTGCCTCCAAGTGTTCGTTTGGTCATCTGCAACACAATGGTGAGACACGAACTCGCCGCAGGGGAATACAACAATCGACGAGCCTCATGCGAACGAGCTGTTGAGGCTGTCCGCAAAGTTCGTCCGGACGTCCGCGCGTTGCGCGATCTCACACTTGAAGATCTCGAAGACTATCGTAGCGTGCTTACCGATGTCGACTTCCGACGGTGTCGGCACGTCATCACAGAAAACGCTCGTGTTAAAGATGCGGCAGAGGCACTGAAGTATCTAGACCTCATTCACATTGGGGAGTTGATGTACCTATCACACGAGAGCCTGGATCGAGATTACGAAGTGAGCTGTGAGGAGCTGAACCTCATGGTCGAGGTAGCAAGCAAACTGAACGGGGTGTTCGGCGCGCGCATGACGGGCGGCGGTTTTGGCGGCTGCACGGTGAATCTCGTTCAAACAGAAGCAGTCTGTGAGTTCAGCGAACAGATCGTCTGTCGGTATCAGGCCAGGACGGGACTGGCGCCCCTAATTTACGTTAGCTCAGCGGCAGAAGGTGCGGGCGCCGTAATCCCATGAGCGCCGGCGCGGCAGTCCTCCCCAATAGAAACCTCGCCCGCGCCGGAACGTCGAGGGGCTCACCGAGCCTGGCCCGAGCGAGAGCATTAGACCATCTGCTCTGACCTTGGCTATGGTCGCATCGGAAGAGTTCCACGTGATGGTCCCAGCACCGTACCAGTTTGATTCCCCGATGCGTCGACCGCCACCGCGCTCAACTGGATGAAGTCACCAGACTGAACTTGAACTTGTGCCCTTTGTGATGGCCAGCTTGACCGGCGGACCCAGCATCGAATGCGGAACTCCCGCATGCAGATAACGCCGGACGAGCATCGTCCCAGTCAGATAGTAATGGCTCGCGATACGAGAGAGGTGGCAGTTCAATCCCATAACTTTAGGTCTCCACCCGCAAGAACCTGGTTGTGCGGCATTCGCTTCTGTCCGGCGTTGAAATCCTCGGGATTCCACAGAAGCTAAGCCTCTGGTGCCAGTCAGCCACTTCGCGTCCACCGAGCATGCGGAAAATCTTGGACTTGCCACAAACATTTCCTGGGTGTCAGGAGAACCGAGCACGGCGATATCTGCGACGGGGTCGGCAAAAAGCAACAGCGCCCACACGCTGGGTTTCCCGCCGAGAGCGCCAAGCAGGTCGGGATAAACTCGATCGAAGCTCTCCCATGCGTGCGGTTCTGGGAAATGTGGCAGGCAATGCGCTGCAGTGATTATGCAACGGCGCAGTGCGAATGGTCGCAGCCCCAATTTTTTGAGTTCTGGACGGTCCCAACCTGGAGGGCGAGCCTTCTGGTCAAAGACGAACCCGCGACCATCCCCCACTTTCACTACGGAAGAAAACTTTGGCAGTTTGATATTTTCCATCATTGGTCGTGCCGGTGGAACATTGGGTTGAACGATCTGCCTCTCTAGAGGATATGACGAACATGAGCCCTGTCGAGGACCCATCCAATTGTGCCCACTTTTGTGCCCTGTGGCCGTTTGTACGTGCTTAGAAGTAGGTGTGAGTAGAACGCTCAAACCCTCATTCTTACAGGCGAATCTCAATTCGTACAAACTGGTCTAAACGATTGATTCTTGGTGGAACCAATCTTCGGGAGATTGTGCTCCGATTCGCTTTCGTGCCTGTGGCGACTTGGCGACGACTGTAGGGACTTTTGTAGGCGGTAGGTGCTTCTAGGAGCTTGACCTATAAGAAAGACAAGAATCGCTTTATCGACAGTCTGTGAAGAGAGCAGGTTCCTCACCGTCTGCAGGCATCTCTCAGATGAGCTGCCACTCCTTGAGTTCTCCCAGCTCGGATGATTTTTGTCGTCAGGAGGCGGTTATTTTCGTTTCTCTGCGGGGGAATGGAAGTCACGCCGCATACACTCCAAGAAAGGTCGCGGTAAGTCAGTGGGCGAACCCTTTCCGCTGCAGTCGATGTTCATGCGGATCGACCCAACCTGGACAAGGTGGCCACGCCGAGGGAAACGTTGCGCATCATGCCGACTGCCGATCGTCTCGTAGAGCGCACCGGTGATCGCCAAGGAGACTGTAACGAGGCAGAGGCCAGCGACACACGCGCGGACAATTCGCTTCATTCGCGTCAATTCTAGCGTCCTGTCTGTGAAGTTGGCCAACAGCATAGGGCCCTCTGCAGCCGGTACATTCTGTTACACCCATGTGTCCGGGCTGGACCGACTTGAAGTTGGTTGCGGGGGAGCGTGGGTCGGAAGTAATTGCGATGCGAAGGGGGTAAGCGCATACTCAACCCCATATCCGGGGCGAGCACTATCTCTGCTTCAAATTTCAAGGGTTCTCGATCGGTCGTTTGACAAGTCGCTTCCACCCGGCTCCGTCTGTTCAAGGAGCATCGGGCTCAAGCACAGCAAAGGTCGGTGCAAGGAGTAGCAGCGTCACTTCTTTGGCTCTGATTTTTGGATACTGCCGCTCTCCTCATCCTGAATTCGCAACACTATTCTTCGCTGCTGAGCTTCGTCGTGCTCCAAGCGGGTTGCGATCTGCAGTTGGGCGTCCCCTTCTTCCTTTCTTCCCACGCGAACAAACGTCAGGCCGAGATAGTAATGAGCTTCGCGCTGTGAATCTTCAATGGCTATTGCGCTTTGCAGCAGATCGATTGCATCAGCGTACCGCTTCTGTTCGAAAGCTACTCTGCCCAGGCCGGACAGAGAGCCGGCATGTTTCGAGTCACGGGTTAGAACCACGCGGAAATTGGTAGCCGCCTCGTCGAGATCCTTCATATTGATTTCGATAAGCCCGAGACGGAAGTAGGATTCCGTCTGCTCTGGAGCCAGCGCGATCGATCGCTCAAATTGTTCTCGTGCCTCTCGCGTACTCTCTAGGGCTGCGAGGGTCATGCCCAGAGCACAATGACCGGATGCATCGTCGGGACGCGCTTCGACGTAACGGGCAAACTGCTGGCGCGCGTCCTCGAATCTCCATTTGCCAAGAAATGCCCGTCCCAAGCTATAGAGAATCACTGGATCGTTCTGCCGCAGCTTCAATATCTGTTGGAAAGCTGCAATCGCGTCTTGCCACAGCGACAGTTGCAGCGCCATCGTTCCGAATTCGAGTTGAACATCGGCATTGTCGGGCGCATAGTTGCGGGCCTCTCGCAGCAAGGCCAGCGACCTCAGCGGATCACCGGTTGCCGCGGCGGTCTTACTTTGGTCCTGTAAAATTCGGATCAGCGCGTCCGAAGCATCTGTGCGTGCAGAATCTATGCGCAACGCTTCGCGCAGTTGAGGGATAGCGTCGTCCGCACGGCCTTTCTGGAGATAGAGCAGTCCAAGATGCGCATGGGCAGGGGCGAAGTCGGCCTTTTTCTGCACAGCACGCAGGAAAAAGTTTTCTGCCTCCACATCGCGATGTTGAAGGACTCGGACGACCCCTAGCAAATCGAGGGCACGATAATCGCCAGGGGCCGTCCGTAGAACGGTCTGCAAATCGGTTTCAGCCCGAGTAAGTTTCCCCGCAGTCATCGCCTGAGCGGCGTCTTGCAGCAAGGACATCGTCGAACTCGTGGAAACCTGAGCCACCGCCACCAGGCTCGAAAGCAGCAGAGCGCCGCCGCGGAGGAGTTTGTTCCGTGTGCTATTTCTCACTTTGTTTTGCACTCTATTTTGCAATCTGAAATGCAGCCTCTGATCTATCTCAGTGAGATCTATCTGAGTGAGATCTATTTTAGTGGCTCGATGATCGTGATGATGCGATCCGCTTTCTGATCCTTCAAAATCTGGCGGATGCCGCTCGGCCAACGGATTTCAATCTCTCGGATGGCATCAGCATTACCCAACCCGAAGTGCAATCGCTTGTCGCTGGAGGATTGGTAGCTGCTGCTGGTAGTCACAGTGGCAAATTGATCGGCGGTAGTGCTGACTCTAACCTGTGCTCCAATCGCATCGCGATTGCTTTTCACCCCCACCAGATTGAGGCTAATCCAGTGGTTGGGCGTGTCTGTTTGATTCAGCAGCACCCATGCGGGGCCATCGTTGGACGTGACGACGGCATCCAGTTTCCCGTCATTGTTAATGTCCCCGACCGCCAACCCCCGCGCCGCCCAATCCTGATGGAACACATCGCCGGAGGCTGCTGAAACATCCACGAACTTCTTGCCCCGTTCATTTCGCAACAAAAGAGGCGGTTCGCGGTAACGCACTTTCGGATCGTACATCGCGATGGTGTCGATCACGTGCGACTGGACAATCAGCAGATCCTTCCAGCCATCGTTGTCATAATCGAAAAAACGCCCGCCCCAGCCGGAGTGCAAGAGAGAAATTGCACCGAGGCCCGTCACTCCCGTTGAATAATCGAAAGTGCCATCTTTCAGGTTGGTGTAGAGCGCGTATCGCTGATTCGCAAGATCGGTGATGATGATGTCGGGCCATCCATCATTGTCGTAGTCTTCAAAATCAACGCCCATGCCGGCAAAAGTGTTGCCGTTGCTATCGAGCCCGGCTCCGGACGCCAATCCAACTTCTTCGAATGTTCCGTTGCCGAAGTTGTGAAAGAGGTATCCCGGCATCGAATCATTGGCAAGCAGGAGGTCCACGAACCCATCGTGGTCGTAGTCCGCGATCGCGAGACCCAAACCTTTTCCCGGCTTGTCGATTCCAGCTTGGTGCGCCACCTCGGTGAATTTTCCCCCGCCGTCGTTGTGAAACAAGAGTACGGATTCTGGCTTAAATAGATCGGGATGGCAATAAGAACGGAAGCCTCCCTTTTCGGGACGCCCGCAAAACACATCGTCAAAGTCCCACTGCATATAGCGCGCAACCACGAGGTCAAGTCTGCCGTCGTTGTCGTAGTCCACCCATGCGGCGCTCGTCATCCAACCTGAACCGGCAACGCCCGCTGCGGCAGTCACGTCCGTGAATGTGCCGTCACCATTGTTGCGGTAAAGTGCGCTGCGGCCATATCCGGCCACATAGATATCTTCGAATCCGTCGTTGTCGTAATCGCCGACCGCGACGCCGGTGGAGTAGCCGAGGCCACTGAGACCTGCGTGCTCCGTGACATCTTCGAAGGTTCCATCCGATTTCTGGTGATAGAGCCGATTCCAGTCTTTCGGGTTGTCCTTCTTCGGTATCGAGCCTTTTGCGGTTGGATCGTCGAGCCGCGCGCCGTTGGCGAAAAAGATGTCCAGGCGGCCGTCGTTGTCGTAATCGAATAAAGCTACTCCCGATCCCATCGCTTCCAGAAGGTATTTCTTGCTGGTCGGAGACGCCTGCTGGCGGAAGTGAATTCCAAGTTTTTCCGTGACATCGACGAAATGCCCTGGAGTGGGGGCGTTCGGGGAAGCGGCAAAAGCAAGCCAGGGCCAGAAAATCAAAGCCGCTCCCGTGAACATTGCGCGAGAGGAAAGCTTCAAAAGGCCTTTCATCATATCGGTCCAATTGCGTTGCAGCAGCGGCTTCGATCCGACCAGTGTAGCGCCTATGGGGCAGCTTCTAACCGAACATCGCTAAGCAGACCCGATCGCGACAACCACCATGATCACGGAAGCGGGTACCCGACATCCGATTGCGGCTTAATCCCAAAAACGAACAAAGTTTAGACCGTTTCGATCAAAAAAGAAACAAACTGATTGACTATTGGACGTTAACCGCATTACGATTTGCAGTGATTAAGTTTGCACACGCGTTAAGTCCAAGTTGAGCTTAACCGACGCCGAGGGGGGAATTGCCATGACGCAAGACGCGCAGTTATCAGGAGTGACGAGGTTCAGAGCGGCCTTTTATGCGATCGCATTGCTGGCGGTCGTTGTTTTCAGCACGCTGCCGATGCTTGCTCAATTCGATACGGGCACAATCGCCGGTAGGGTGACGGATCCCTCTGGAGCGGTTGTCGCACATGCGGCGATCACAGTGACGAATGGGGGCACGGGTATTCAGAAGAGTTACGTCACCGATCAGACTGGCAATTTCGTGGCTTCCTCATTGCCCTATGGAACGTACGTGGTCGAGACCCGAGCAAGCGGATTCGCAGATAGCAAGAGTCAACCTGTCGATCTCAGCGTCGGCGCGACCGTGCAAGTGAATTTGACACTGGGAGTGGCGGCGTCGCAGGAGACCGTCCAAGTCAACGGTACGGCTACGACGGTTGACACCTCGTCGAGCATGTCCGGCACAACGTTGGACACGAATCAGGTTGCCAACCTGCCAATCAACGGACGCGATGTCAGCGAATTCCTGGAAGTCGCTCCCGGATCGGTGGGCTCCACGGGATTCTTCCAGGGCAGCGTCAACGGGATGGAAAATATCTTTAGCGGCCTGAATATTACTCTCGACGGTCAGAGCGCGATGCGCGGCGATATTAACGGGTTCCTCGATACGGAAGGCCAGGAAGCCGCGCGTATCACACGAGCCAGCGTGGACAGTATTCAGGAAATTGACTACTCAAATAGCGGCTACACGGCGGAAACCGGTCACTCGCTTGGTCCTCAGATGAACATCATCACGAAATCCGGCACGAACGATTTCCATGGAAGTCTGTTTGAGTATTTCCGCAACGACGCACTCGACGCCAAGGACTATTTTGCGACTGGGCCTGCGCCTTTAAGACTGAACCAGTATGGCGGTAATTTAGGCGGACCCATCATCAAGAACAAAGTCTTCTTTTTTGTAAACTATGAAGGCGATCGGACCCACGTCACACTCATCAACGCGCTGAACCATACTCTAAGCGCGGCGGCTCGATCGCAATTCGTCGCGTCCATGCAGCCTGTGTTGGCGCAGTTCGCGCCGTTGCCTGCTGGTTGTACCGCGATACCAGCTCCAGCATCGTGTGTGTACCAAGGTTTCCCGGACGCGAATCCAGCCTTGGGGTCGGATATGGTTCTTGACCCGACAGCTCTTTCTAGTATTGTTCGCGAAGATACAGGATCGGTCAAAATCGATTACAACGTTTCCGAGAGGGACAGAATTTTCTTCCGATATAACATCAACGATTCACTGACCAACGATACCTACGGCCCGAATGTGGGCCAAGTATCACCTCAGAAATTGAGAACGCAGTTAGCCAAGATCGACGAGACCCACACCTTCACCCCCACACTGCTCAATGAGTTCAGTGTGGCCATCAACCGTTTCTACTCCGACACGAATTCGAACACTCCTCAACCGCTCGCTGGTTTTAATGGCTTTTTTACGGACCTGGGATCGCTGCCGGGACCGAATACTTTCAACCAGGTAACCCCGTTCGCCGATCTTGAGATTTTTGACAACGTAAGCAAGACCATTGGTCCACACACACTTAAGTTCGGTACGCAAATTCGCATCAATCGGAATAACGAGTGGCTGCGGCCGCAGCAAACGTATGACTACGGCAGCATTTCCGACCTCCTAAACAATAATGTTTTTGTCCTGCAAAAAAACGGTTTCCCAGGATTTGTTGGAAACCGCAATTCCAATTGGGATTTCTATATCCAAGACGACTGGAAGGTAAGCAGGAGACTTACTCTCAACCTCGGCCTTCGGTACGACTACAACACGGTTTGGACGGCTGGAGCGAATCAGGGGCAAAACTTCGATGTCGCCTCCCAGAGTCTGCTTCCTCTCGATCAAGCGGCATACCACGCGCCGAAAGGCGATTGGGCGCCCCGGGTGGGTTTCGCATGGGACCCGAAAGGCGAGGGAAAAACCGTGGTCCACGGGTACATCGGGCTCTTCTACAATCCGATGCACTTCAACTTTGCCACAACGACCAACGTGCCCGCGCTCGCGAGCTACAACGTAAACGTGTTTCAGGCGATCTTCGCCAGTCCTCCATTTTCGATCAACTATCCTTCTCCCAATCCTCCGCTCATTGCGGGAATACAAAACGTAAACGCGTTCCCGCAACATCCCAAAGACCCGGTTGCTACGAACTGGCTGTTCGACGTTCAGCAGGAAGTGGCGCGCAACACCATTCTTACTCTGAGCTACGTCGGCAACAACGTACACCACATGCAGGCTGGCGTTGACTTTGCCGCCTTGAACGCCAACCCCGGGAACGCCTTCACCCAGGCTCGACAGTTTCCGGGATTTGCCAACGAAAACATCCTCTCCGACGGCCTCGGCTCTAACTACAACTCCCTGCAAGTGAAGTTGCTCCGCAAGGTGGGAAAGCTGGACTTGCAGGCGAACTATACTTGGTCCCACGAAATCGACGATATGCTCAACGTTTTCAGCCCGGGCTTTGAGAGCCCATACACTCCCAAGTACGATCACGCGAGCGGAGACTGGGACGTTCGGAATAACTTCACCGCCAGCGCGCTCTATAGCTTGCCCGATCTGAAAGGTTCGAACTCGCTAGTTCGGACAGTGCTGGGCGGGTGGCAGACGTCCGGTATTATCCAGACACGATCGGGACTTCCGGTGAACGTTTCGCTGGTCGGAGGATTCTTTGGCAATGCTGTGAGACCAGACTACGTAGCCGGCGAGCCCTTGTGGGTTCCGGGCCACAGTTGGCCAGGTTCGAGCTATAACGTCAACGCCTTTGCGGTCGAACCGACTTACGACGGGACCCCGGGTGCAACAATCGGAACTGTCGGTCGCAACTCTTTGCGAGGCCCGGGATATTTCCAGCTCGACCTCTCTGGAATGAAGAACTTCGCCATTACTGAAAAGGTGACGATGCAGCTCCGGGCGGACATTTTCAACATCTTTAATCATCCGAATTTCGAAAATCCGAACGGCGGCATATGCAACGCTGTGCAGTCCGCCACGCCAACTACTCCGGCAAGTTGCACGATGGTTAACAGCACTTTCGGTGTCATTGGCCAAACCATCGCCTCCGCGGACGGAACCCAGATCGGGGGCGGCACTGCACGTCAAGCCCAATTCTCACTCAGGTTCACCTTCTAATCACTCAACCCTGCTTACCACGGCAGCGACAATGAATCGTCGCTGCCATCTCTTCAAATTGAGTCCGCCTTCGAGGATGAATGCCGAAGCCTTACATCTCGACTTACGATAAGTACCCATTTGTGCGCGTGTCGGACTCGCGCGATGGCTGCGAAACGGGGTGGGATGCTATCGGCCAGCGTCTGAAAGCGACCGTCCGGCCCGGGCGTGTCGTGATTTGCGTGGAGTGTTATCCGGGCTGCTTTGAAAAGGAAATTGAACAGCAACTGGTGAGCGCGCTCAAACCTCAGGTCGTACTGCGCTCTGAAGAGGTTTACTTGCCCGGGAGCGCCGTCCAGTCCCTCTGCGCGCGCGATTTGGGCGATGATCCGGTGTTTGCCTTCATGGGCAAATACGAACTCTCGGAATTCCTGGATGACCGCGAACTCCCGAAACAAAGAAGCCGCTTGCAGCAGGCATCGGGCACTGTGCTTGTCATTGGTACGGGCGCAAGCCTTCTTGCCGAGCAGTGGGACATGCTCGTCTATTGCGACATGGCGAGGTGGGAGATTCAGTTGCGCCAACGCGCCGGTGAAGTGGCGAACCTCGGTTTGCAGAATTTCACGGAACGCGCGCAGGCAAAGTATAAACGGGCCTACTTTGTCGACTGGCGCGCCGCCGACCGCTTGAAGAAGAATCTGATTCCGCGAATCGATTTTCTTCTGGACACAAATCAGCGCGATCTCCCTAAGATGATTAGTGGCAAGCAGCATTTGCAAGGGTTGAAGAATGCGGCTCAGAGGCCGTTTCGCGTTGTACCCTTCTTCGACCCCGGACCGTGGGGTGGTCAATGGATGCGAGAAGTTTGCGACTTGCCGCGGGAGGCTGAGAATTACGCATGGTGCTTTGATTGCGTACCGGAAGAGAACAGCCTTCTGCTTGGTTTTGGCGATGTGAAGATAGAGATCCCTTCCATTAACCTGGTATTTCATCATCCTCGTGAGTTACTCGGCGAGGCGGTGCATGCCCGTTTTGGAACCGAGTTTCCGATCCGCTTCGATTTTCTCGACACGATGGAAGGCGGCAATCTCTCGTTTCAAGTGCATCCGCTGACCGAGTACATTCAACAGCAGTTTGGGATCAACTATACCCAGGATGAGAGTTACTACATGCTGGATGCGGGGGAGGGAGGGTGTGTTTATCTCGGCACGAAGGAGAACATCGATCGCGAGCAGATGATGGCCGACTTGCTGCAAGCGCAAGAGGGCACAATTCAATTCGACGCCGACAAGTACGTCAATCGGTTTCCCGCCAAGAAGCACGACCACTTTCTGATTCCCGCTGGAACTCCGCATTGCTCGGGCAAGAACAGCATGGTCCTTGAGATCAGCGCCACTCCGTACATCTTCACCTTCAAAATGTGGGACTGGGGGCGGCTCGGGCTGGACGGCGCGCCACGCCCAATCCATTTAGAGCATGGGTTTCGAAATATCCAGTGGGATCGGACAAAACAGTGGGTCGCGAAAGACCTGGTCAACGCGGTTGATCCCGTCGCCAAAGGCTCCGGCTGGCGGGAAGAGCGCACCGGGCTTCACGAACGTGAATTTATCGAGACACGGCGGCACTGGTTCACCAGCCCGGTTCATCACTCCACGAACGGGGGAGTGAATGTGCTAAATCTTTGCGAAGGACGCGAGGCCGTGGTGGAGAGCCCGACCGGGCAGTTTTCTCCATTCATCGTCCACTATGCGGAGACTTTCATTGTTCCAGCTGCCGTGGGCGATTATGTGATTCGTCCCCATGGTCCTTCCGAGGGGCAACAATGCGCCACGATCAAAGCCTATGTTCGTACGAACGCATAACGGGAAGTTTTGTTCTTACCCGATGGCACGCCTCATGAAACCAGCACTTTCTTTCTATCTCATTCTTCTGCTCGGTACGTTGTCTTCCTTCCCGGCTTTCTCTCAAGAAAACACTACAGCACTTTCCGACACTGCACGTTGGGCTTCCACAATCAATGAGCAATACTGGATTCAACCTGACATCACTTATGGCGTGGCGAACAATTACACGCTTAAGCTCGACATGTGGCAGCGCAAAGATGCACAAAAAGCCGCTCCGACTTTGATCTATTACCACGGCGGTGGATGGATCTTCGGCGATCGCACTGGAGCTACACTTCTCTTTCTCCCGTTCCTGGAGATGGGCTGGAATGTCATCAACGTGGAATACCGCATGACTAGCGTTTCACTCGCGCCCGCCGCCGTGGAGGATTGTCGCTGCGCTCTGCGTTGGGCAATAAGGAACTCGAAGCAGTACAACATCGACACGGATCGCATTGTCTTGACCGGCCACTCCGCTGGCGGGCATCTGTCTTTAATTACCGGGATGCTCCCCGAAGGCACGGGGCTCGATAACAACTGCGACGGGACTGAAAAACTCAAAATTGCCGCAATCATTAACTGGTATGGCATCAGCGATGTCAACGATCTGCTGGCGGGACCCAATCGCAAAAACTACGCGGTGAGCTGGATGGGAAGTCAGCCCGATCTACTCACGATTGCAAAGCGAGTCTCGCCGCTCACTTATGTTAGGGCCGGACTGCCACCGATCCTAAGTATTCATGGAGACGCGGATCCGGTCGTGCCTTACGATCAGTCCACGCGGTTGCATCAGGCGCTCACCGCGGCGGGTGTGCCCAACGAACTTGTCACGATCAAAGGCGGCGGACACGGGCAATTTACGGATGCAGAACTAGAAGATGCCTACCAGAAGATCAATGCTTTCCTGCACGCACATGGTTTGTGGCAGTAAGACTAACGCTGTCGCTTCCCGCGTTGCAGTGTGATTTCCTGATCATGATCGCCTTGCACGACGAGAGTGTGCTCCGTTTGCTGGACATCTTTGATCTGTGTCCACTCGGCAGGCACGGGATGGAGGAGTAAGTCATACTGCGCTTGCACACACGACGCTGCCGGGATCGAACTAAGCACGGGCGAGTCGAATAGACGGCGCATGTCACGAGCGTGGGCAAGCCCGAGTGGCATCGGACTGGTGCCAAATTCTACGCCCCGTGCTCTTGTTATCTTGTTCCATGGAGCATACTCGCGAGCCCGGTTTTCCTCCCAGAGCACAATCCAGGGAAAAAGCACGGGATTAAAACTATATCCAGCGACCAATTGGAGCTTCAGGTTGTGGACAACGGCAAAAGCGTTTTCACGGTCCGAGTCAGCCAGCACACCTGCAAGAAAGCCAGTCCCATCACGCGTGAATGGTTGCGAAAGATTGACCGACCGACCTTCGATGGATCGTGCATAGGGCCATTGGAATTCGACGTCCCCTGCAAGAAGTTCGTGTCCCTCATATCCCGCGGGCCAAGTCATTCCACGCTTGCCGGATGTAAACAGAGTCGCGTCGCCGTTTGCGAAGAACGGCTCACCGAACGCGGCATGCTGCACCCATTGAAACTCGATCGCGTCGCCGCTGAGGTTGGTGACAATTTCTGTGATGGACGCGGTGAAGGCCTCGCTGGGAAGCGAAAGTTCACGACGAAAGTGCAGACGGTAATCAGGAAGCGTGACTTCCATCGCCAGCGTCGCTGCATCATCATCAGCCGCCGCTGAGACAACTTTCCACTCAGATGTGGCCGCTTCACCGTGAAGGCCCATTCCTCGCTCGGCTTCTTCCGATGACGGCATGCCGAAGTAGCCGAGCGCCAGCGCATGTCCGGTATAGCCGCAAAGAAAGCGCGCCACGGGGCCGTCACCGTAGAGTGACGCGTGTTCGCCCGAAGAAAATGCCTGAGGTTCGATCGTAGGCCACGGAGCCTCCCAAAGAACATTGAGCGGAGAACCGAGGAGGCGAAAATCCGCAATATGTCCGCCCCCAAGCAGGGCCGTAAGTGTGAGGTTGGCATTCGACAGACGGTATGCCCGGCGATCGTTCCATCGAACGGGATCAACGGCGCAGCGCGACATTCAGATACTCGGAGCCGAATGAGTAGCGCCGCCGCCGAATTTGTGCAGCGTGGAGCGGAGTGCATTCCCCACTCCTTCGGCCGCTCCGGTGTTGCTTGCCGTCTTATTCTTGGAATTCATTTGCGGGTCGCCGCCCCCGTACCGTCTTCTTGGAAGCCCATTCCACCGGCGGGCACTAGCAGGCCACCATCTACGCCGAGTGCCACACCAGTGATGAAGGATGCCATTGGAGACGCGAGATAGACGATCGCATCAGCCACCTCTTCCGGTTTTCCAATGCGTCCTAGTGGATGCATGCGATTGCAGGTTTGTATCACTTTGTCGGGATCGTCTGACAATCCAGCAGCCCAACGGAGCATCGGCGTGTCGATCGTGCCGGGACACACGCAATTCACTCGCACTCCCTTGTGAGCATAGTCGAGCGCCATAGCTCGAGTTAGCCCCAGCAAGCCGTGCTTTGAAGCGACATAGGCAATAGAGTTACCAATTGCCGTCATACTCTGCACGGAACCAACGACCACAATAGCGCCGCCGCGTTCGATCATGTGTGGAACGACATACTTCGCGGCCAGAAAACATCCCTTGAGATTGATTCCCATCAGCCTGTCCCACTCTTCTTCGCTGGTTGTTACGGCGTCCCCGTAAAGCTGGATGCCGGCGTTGCTGACCAATATGTCGATGGCTCCGTACTTATGAACGATCGCATCAGCGGCTTGCGAGACTTCTTGGCTGACGCTTATGTTGCAGCGGAAGAACTCGCAGATACCGCCATTGTTGGTGATCGCGGCAGCACTCTTTGGCCCTGCGTCGCGATCAACATCGAGGATCGCAACTGACGCTCCGAGGCCGGCTAGCTTTCTTGCCGTGGCTTCCCCAATGCCCATAGCGCCGCCGGTCACGATAGCGACCTTCCCTGTGAAATCAAGATTCATTTGGCGCCTTGCCTGATACGCGGCGTGGCATGAAGTCTGAGAGTGAGTACCTGAAACGGTTTGATCGGAACGCTAAGGTCTTCGCCTTGAATTGTGATTTCAGCTTGGTTGTCTTCGAGTAAATTGCACAGCCAGGCTCCCTCGAACGTGAGGAATGGACTGCTGATCTTGACGTTTGATTCTTCACCCGCTGTATCCTGTAACCGGAGAATCGTTCCATCGCCATCTTCAGCCCGTTTCCAAGTCAATAGACTCACCGCGGGATTCTCGACCTCAAGCAAACTCGCTTCTTGATGTGGCAGCAATGAGAAATCCTGCGTGCCCGGCACGTCGTCCCGTTCGAGTGGGGTCAGTGCTTCCAATCCGAAGCGTGTCAGCGACGGAGGATTGAACTGTACATTGCTTGTTATAGCGTAGCGAAAAGTGAAATCGCCGCCTTGCCATGCAGGAAAGTTAGTATTCCAATAGTTGTTCATGACCCAGGAGAAGATTGCGCTGCTTTTTGGTTTGAACTCCGCGGGCCATTCGCCGCGAACAATGTCTCCAAAGGCAACCAGAGGAGCGTCGATGGGAACGACTGCCGCAGCCACTTGCGAATTATATACAGAAGCCCAGGTTGTGGGCAGGTACCATTCGCGGCTTCCTCCTGCAAGCTCGTCTTTCGCTGGATTTACCCACGCCGCCTGAGAACCGTATGTGAACGTCGGCCTGGTCACGGCGAAAGGAAACGCTACGTAGGCGGACTCTCTTGGGAGCACGCGGTTTTTGTGTAAGTGATAAGTGATCAAAATATCTTTTGTAGAGTCCGGTAGCAGGATTTCCGTCCGTATCGACGGGGTGTTCGGCGCGGATGAACTGAGAATTGCGACGATCCCAACTGGCGTTTTAGTCACAGATAGGAGCGTTCCCGAAATCGCTGCATGAACGGTCAACGTCGGAGGTTTCAGTCCAGCCCCAAACCGATAGAGCGAGTTCTGCGGATAGCTGTCCCCACCGGTGACGTAGAGATACTGGCCAAATTTGTATGGGCTTGACGAGTCAACGAGTTCGCGCCCCAGCTGTTTGTCAAACACCCTGGCGATCGCGCCGGAGGACGGATCCAGCGTAACTCGATAGAAATCGTTCTCGAGAACGTTCCCTCGAACGTCCACCGGCGCAGCTCGCTCTTTCGCGATCGGCTTAATAGCGAACAGTTTGTATCCGACCGCGGGCACGGCCGCAGCCAGGAAGCGCACACGAACATTGCCCGGGCCGAATCCCGGCAGTGAGATTCCTTTACCTTTATAAAGTGTCTCCACTGGAACCTCAGCGCCGGTTGAGGAATCGACAAGCGTGGTGCCGTTGGGCAAGTCGGTCTCCACGATGCCGGAGCGTACCCAGTTCAACGAGTTGAAAACCGCAACGGAATTGTCCTTGGTTCTCACCAACGCTTCAAGCTGGGCCCACTCACGCTGAATCGATTCGTTGATATCATCACGCGTTCGCGTTGCGCGAGATCCTTTGAGCGCGATTTGATCCTCGGTCTGGTGGTGCTCCGGTTGGGTGGTCGCGCTAACGTATGTCCACGTGTGCTCGTCATAGAGAAGTTCGTTAAACCAGGCATCATCGAGCATGGCCTTGTCCGGACGCACTCGGGTATCGATCGAGGAAACAGCGGTGCCCATGATCTCGGCCGTTGTGATGCGATGTTGGTTTTCTCGATGAATGGCGGTGTGCGCGGCGTCGGAGCCATATCCGTCCTCCCAATAAGGACCAAAGTCGCCTCGAACCACAGGAAAATCGCCCTTCCACTCATGCTCGATTCGTTGCATCGCGGAGAGCACGGTAGAAAACTCAAATTTAGGCCATGCATATTCACGGCTGAAACTGGCGACGATTTCACTCTGCTCCCCGGCGAGCGGCGTGTTCTCAAGCTGTGTGCCGAAGATGATCGCTGTGCTGGCCGTATAGTCCGGACGCGTATATGCCTGCAGAAAAACGGGCAGGGAATCGCGGATCGATTCCATTCGCCACGGACCGCCAAACAGTGTGTGGGCTTGCAGATAGGCACGCGAGTACCACATGAGGACGCGTCCGCCATCCGGACCTTCCCAGTAGAAGGGCGACTTCTCGTTCCATCGCCCAAGTAGCATGATGGGAGCTCGCCAACTGTTGCTGGCCGCTACGAAATACTTGATGCCTGCATCATGCAGAACCGAAGCATAGCCCCACGTGTAGGCCGGGACATCCACAATCTGCGCAGTGTCGGCGGTTGGCAATTTGTGTTCGCGTGCCAGATTGTGCTGACCATAGAGAGAACGAGCCAGAGCTTCCCACGATGCGTTCCCGGTATGTTGATTACCAAACTCGGGCGGAACGACGATACTGCCGTCGCGCACATGTTGGAAAAACTGTTCTCGCGCCTCTGGGCTGCGTCCGTTCAGATATTGATTGGCGACCCAACTCCCATCGAGGGTCCAACGAAAATCTGGGGTCTTCCTGATCAAGTCCATTGCCTGGTCGATGGATTGGGAATGAAGCTCGGCGACTTTCGCAGGGTAGTCCGTGAAACCAATATCGAGATGTTCGTGTGGGATCAGTGCAATGTTCCACTTTTTCGCCGGTTCGACCGTAGCGAGTGCGGAAAGCTTCCCGATTCTCACGGTCGCTTGGGTGGCACCGGTCCATTCGGGCACTTCAAACACGGACCGCGCCTCGCCGAACTCGTTGGTCAGCGAGACGGGTTGGTGGAAGGAATGTCCGTCGATCCGAAGTTCCACTGTTTCGCCAGCAGGGAATCGGGACGACCCGATGAAAACATCCACTACCTCCACTATTCCCGCCTTATTCGCGCGATAAAAGATGGTTGGCTCAATTTGAGCGCTGAAGACATTCAGGTTGTATTGCTCAGCACTATCCCGATCCAATTCGAGCGCGTCGTAGATCAAACCGGTGTGCCCGGGCGCGATTGCGCCGAGGGAATTTTGAGCCGTGGCCGGATCGTCCATGGCAGTAAGAACGAACGCGTTCTCTCCTTTTCGAAGCCAGGCAGGGGGAATCGAAATTGTTTTTTCGTCGACGGAGGTCTGGGGGACAAATGTCCCTTCCCAATCGCCGGCTCGGAAATCGAGTTTGGGATGGAAGTAGAAAGATCCGGAGTGCCCGTTAACTTCCAACTTCAAAAATGACAGACGCGGCGTCTCATACAGGATGGCGAGTTTCAGCCTGTAAACGCCGAGAGGAGCGTCGTTCAGCACAAATTTCACCGTGAACGGATGCTCACGGCCACCCGCAATCCCGTTAGCCGGTCCAGGCTGAAACCGATACCAATCCTTATCGCTGCTTTGCCCGACCACGAACACGGGGTCGCTCTTGGCATCGGCATAGTGGTTGTCTTGACTCTTAAATTCGCCGGAGGATCCGTCGAAGATCCCGATCTTCCAGAGCGTTTTTTCGCTTGCGTGCGCGGCTGTAGTCAGTGTCACCGCCATGAGGAGAGCGGTGATAGTTACTTTGCAAATTTTGTTCGTGGCTACCATTTCGGTTGGGTGATCACCGTGCCCCGCCGGCGTGGATCGTCGGTCCATGCTCCCATCTCATGTTGTTTGGAAAGTTCGTGATAGTGGGCAAGTTTGTCGCGGTCGATTTCCACGCCGAGGCCAGCACCAGTTGGCACTGCCATCGTGCCAGTCTTATATTGCATCTTGCCACCAGCAATGATGTCGTCTGTCAGGTGGTGGTAATGCGAGTCGGAGGCGAGCGTCAGATTCGGAAGACAGGCGGCGAGCTGAAGCGTGGCAGCTTGCGAGATGCCAAATTCCGCGCCACTGTGCATGCCTGCGTCCACGCCCATCGCTTCGCAAATCTGGCCTGCGAGTTTAGCGCGATGAATGCCTCCATACCAGTGCGGGTCAAGCAGCACCACATCGAGCACATCCGCCATGATCGCGGACGCAAGATCCTCAAACGCGAACACCGTCATGTTCGAAGCCAAAGTGACCCACGGCGCCTTTGCGTTGACCCGCTTCATGGCGCGCATACCCCACACGGGATCTTCAAGGTATTCCATATTGAAGTCGTGCAAACGACGGGCAACATCGATGGCCGTGGACACCGTCCAGACCGCGTTCGGATCGAGCCGGATGCGATGCTTTGGGAACGCCTCACGCAGCGCGATGAATGTATCGATTTCTTCATCCGGAGGGAGTACGCCGTTCTTGTACTTCAAAGTCTTAAAGCCATGCTTGCTGACGACTTCTTTTGCAAAGTCGACCATTTGTTCGATATTGGATATTTCGCCAATGCCGTCGGCATTCGCATAGCGATAAAAAAGATAGGCGGAGAACGGAACTTCGTTCCGAATGCGACCTCCCAGCAGGTCGCATACCGATCGATTCAACGCCTTTCCTTGAATATCGAGGATTGCAAATTCAAGTCCGGCAAAGCCGAGGACGAAACCAAAGAGCTTCTCTGAACTCGGCCCCGCCACCTTCCAGCGAATTCGCTCAAGATTCATGGGATCTTCACCGATCAGCAGCGGCTTCAACTCCGCCAACTGACCGGCGCGACTGGCGCCGCTGTAACACTCGCCAAGGCCCGTGATGCCTTCGTCGGTTTCGATTTCGATGACGATGCGCGAAAATCCAGGGTGGGATCCAATGGAGTAACGCAAGGGCGCTTCGATCGGGATGAACGCAGGAGTCCAGCGAATATCCGTAATCTTCATTGTTTCTCCGGTCGTCTAATGCTGGTTTGCAAGCGGCTGTCCGTTGATACCGACCCGCACCCGGCAAATATGCCAGCGGCTCAGGTTGGCAAGATACATTTCGTCAAAATTCGCGCCGCCGAACGCCGCATTCGTGGGGCTGGCAAGCATCGTCCCTGTCGGGTCCCACGCGAACAGCGAAACTTTCTCATCCGGCGTGACCTTGTACACGTTGTGCGACGCGTAACAAGTCACGTACAGGTTGCCATCTGCGTCGAGCACCGCGCCGTCCGGTACATTACTCAATCCGGCAGCATAAATACGCGGCTTTCCGATCGCTCCGGCATCCCGCAGTGGGACCGCGAGGACATTGTTTTTTGTGCTCTGTACGACGTACAGCGTACGCTCGTCAGCGCTCAGCGACAGCCCATTCGGAAACGACAGGCGGTCAAGCAGTTTTTCGATCTTGCCGTTGGGTCTTAAGGCAAAGAGAAAGCCGTCATCTTTCTTGAAGTCGCCGGAATCACTGAAGTAAAGGTTACCCTCGCGATCGAAGACGGAAAAATTCGGGTTACGAAAGCGATATCGTCCGGCTCTTTCCCAGGAACGAATCGTTTTGCCGGACCGATCCAACTGGATCAATGCGCCCAGTTTAAAGTTGCAAACGAACAGATCCTGACGGGCAGAGAACGTAAATCCGAGATTGAAGCCTCCGAGCGTGGCTACTGTTCGGACCTTACCTTTTGGACTGATTTTGTAGATCTGGCCGAGTTCGCCGCCCGCCCAAAGGTTGCCCTCGGCATCAAATGCCAGCCCTTCAGGATGGTCGAGCCCTTCGGCAAAGACTTCGAATTTCTGCAATGAAATTTGGGGTTGCATAGTGAACCGATCGAAGAAAATCCCGGCGCGCACTTGTTTGTCTGACATTTGAACATATATAGTGATTTTGATCTCGGGTCAAGCACTCCGAGTCGAGCATTTGGAGCAATCAGTAATTGAAATTGAATCTAAATCGCCACGCCGGCGAATTTGTTGGACAGATCAGGACGGAAGCAAATGGCGTCGTACCGCGATATCGCAATCACTGCTGATCAGCTTGAGCCGATTCGGCGCGAGACCGTAATGAGCATGGTCGCGCACCGGATCGAGCAACTCGTCCGCAGCGGCGATTTGAAGGCGGGAGATCGATTGCCCTCGGAGCCCGATCTCGCCCAGATGCTGCACGTCAGCCGTGGCTCGCTGCGTGAGGCTCTGAAAGGTCTGATGTATCTCGGCCTCATCAAATCGAGAGCAGGAGATGGAACCTATATTCAGTCTTCTTTGAGCCGAGTGCTCAATCAGCACTTCCAGTGGATGATCCTGCTCGATGAAGTGAAGCACTTTGAAATCTATGAACTGCGCAAAATTATTGAACCCGATGCAGCCGCTCTGGCCGCCAAGCGCGCCACCCGATCCGACATTGAATGCCTGGAAGCGGCGCTGAATGGATTGGCCCAAAGCCGCGGGAAGCCCGAGATGTTTCGCGTGTTCGATATTCAGTTTCACGATGCGTTCGCCCAAGCGTCAGGTAACGCAGCGATTCAAACGACGATGCGGATGTTGTATCACGCAACGTCTGAGGCTCGAAAGGCAGTGATGCCCTTTATCGATGACTGGGATCGGCACTGGCAGCGGCATGAACGCGTGTTCGCCCATATTCGCGATCACAAGCCGGAGCTCGCCCGCAAAGCAGTGCTGGATGATCTGCAATACGCCGAGACTTTGCTTCGCGATCATGCCGCCTCGTTGAGCAAAGGCGGATTGGGCAGGGATGGCCAGCGCAAACGCGGGCGCTCGGATTCTCGTCGGCGAGTCGCAATTAACAAACGTGATCAATAAGCGTGGACAATCAACGTGATCGATAAACGACCCTCAGCGGTCCAGCCAAGATTCTGGGAGTATTTATGAGACGACTGTTGCATTGCACTTCATTCCTCATGGTCATTCTTTCCGCGAGTGTCATGCTCGCAGAAAACACGCACTCTAATTGTGTGCCCTCATTCTCTTCTCAGCAGCAGTGGCAAGGAGCCGACGCCGCATATTCAATTCCATTACAAGATGGCCGCGTGGCTTGGATCTTCGGCGACACCCTTTATGGGGATCAACGCGTGGTCACGGGTGAAGAGCCTCGCATGGTGCACAACACCATCGGCATTTCCACTTGTAAGGACGGTCAATGGAAGATTGACTACGCGATCAAAAAGGACGCCAAAGGCAATCCCGATAGCTTTTTCAAACCACAGGAGAACAACGGTACCTACTATTGGGCGCTTGATGGAGTTGAACATGACGCTGATCATAACGGCGAGCTCTGGATCACGCTGGTCTGCGTGCGCAACGTGAAAAACTCAAACGCTTTTGCGCTCGGATTCGAGATCTGCGGAACCGACCTCGCACATGTGACTGGGCTGCAGAGCGATCCACAGAACTGGAAGGTTGCGTACTCTACGCTCGTTGCGGAGGGCATGCACGCGAATCCTTCGGCTTCTGCGTTGATCGAGGACGACCATCTTTATATTTACACGTTGTACGAAGTGGGAAGCAGGCCGCAGATCCTCACGCGAATTCCGTGGCAAGGTCTAGGCGACCCCAAAAAGAACCTGCAGTACCTCGATAGCGACGACAAGTGGCACGACGGGATTGAGCCGGCGAAGGCAAAAATCATTATGAAAACCGGAGCCTCGGAAATGTCGGTGCGCTATCACCCGGAACTCAAGAAGTGGATCGCCGTAATGGTCGATCCTCAGATCTTTTCCGACAAAGTGATCCTTCGGACCTCGCCGAGTTTGATCGGCCCGTGGACCGATGGCGAAGTGATCTATCGCATCCCGATACTGCAGAAGAGCGATCCGAAATACGATGCCGACACTTTCTGCTACGCGGGCAAGGAGCACCCCGAGTTCGAGCAACCGGGCGAATTGCTGTTCACCTATGTGTGCAACACGATGAAGCCAAGAAAGCTGTTGACCGAGCCAGACGTTTACTTCCCGCAGGTGGTGCGCGTGCCAATGCCGGAGGCCGCGAAGAAATAGTTACTCTGCTAGAACACGTTTACAGAAGGCGAGAGTGCGCCGGACCTGTTGCGTCCAATACTGCCAGTCGTGGCCGCCGGGAAACTCTTCATAGACGTGAGGCACGCGCGATTCCGTGAGTGCCGCGTGCAGCGCACGGTTCGGATCAAGGAGTGGATCCTCGGTTCCGCAATCGAAGCGGATCGGCGGAAGCGCGTCATGATTCACTTTCGCCCAGTGCAGCAAGTCGGTGTCGACCTCTCCCCCATACTGAAACGCCTGTGCGGAGAATGGAATGAACTGCGACAACTGCTCGATCTTCGTGATCGAGGAATGCGCAGAAATTCCTTGAACCTGCGCCGCATATTTCATGCCTAGGCGCAAAGCTCCGTAGCCGCCCATCGAAAGCCCTGCGAGAAGAAATTGTTGCGGATGCAATTGTGGAAACAACTCGCGAAGGCAGCGTGGGATGTCATCGACAATCCACCTTTCGTAGTCGGCATGAGCATGGGGAACATACCCGCTTCCGTCCCCCCAAAGTCCATCAGACGGCATCGCAATCATCATAGGGACGGTTGTTTCATCCCCCAGCATCTCCATTGCAGTGGTGTCGAGGTCGGCGTTTAACCACCAGTTCCACTGGCATCCGTAGACGCCATGCAACAGCAGCAGCAGTGGCACGCGCTGCAACGATTTCATTCCCGGAGGGCTGAACAGTAAGACGTCGCCGCGCGAGCCTAAAGCCTCACCGCGAAAATTTAAAAAGCGCAGATTCCCATTTCCCGGAATCGGAGGCGAGAGCTGGGCATTGGGGAATTGTCTCGTCATGCGCGTCTACACGCTTCCGGTAAGTAGCGGGATTGCGCCAAACAGCCCAGCGTCATTTCCGAGTTGTGCGGCGACTACCTCGACCTGGCCCCACGGCGTCCACGCGTGCTGGGTTACGTACGCTTGAATGTAGGGAAGAAGGACGGCGGCGCTGCGCATCACGCCTCCCCCAATCACGATCTTCTCCGGATCATAAGCGTGAATCAGTCCCACCGCTCCCGTCGCCCAAACCTTCAAACAGTAGTCAAGAATCTCGACCGCAACGCGGTCCCCCGCGTCAGCCGTTTCGAAGAGCAGTTTGAAATCTATAGTGTCCTGACCAGCCAACTTGCTCGCCGAGAACCCCGGCCATTCGCGCGCCAGGAAAGGTAGCGACCAACCTGAGGCTTCGGCTTCAAGGCATCCAATCGCGCCGCAGGTGCAGGGACGACCACCGACTTTTGCCGGCAAGTGACCACCCAGACATCCGGCTTGCACGTGCTTTCCGCGAAGCAGTTTGCCCTCGATCATCGCTGCACCACCGATCCCCGTCCCCAGCGTGATCATGACCACATTGTCGCAGCCTCGCGCGGCTCCTGCGTGACGTTCGCCGAGCAGTGCCATGCGGGCGTCGTTCTCGATGGCAAACCGAAGATCAAACACCTGTCTGCACCACGCATTGAAATCAATCGATGGTGCGTCTTCGTATTTCTGGTTGGTCGAGACAACGCGGCCAATTCGCGCATCGGCGAGCCCGCAGAATCCAACGGCCAGCCCTTCACACTCGGCGGCGTCCATCTGAAGCTCCGCCAGCAGATTACGAATTGCCTCCGCGAAGAGATCGAGCGCTGGACGAAGTGGCTGCGCCGAATCGAGCGAGACGTGGCGAGATCCTAGGACCCGGTCGTCCTTTACGAGCGCGATGGTGGCATGGCTGCCACCCAAATCAATTCCAATGGCCGGTCTTGTCATATCGTGGGCTTATATCAAAAGGATCACTTCGAGCTGTTTGGCAACCGCAATATTATTCGCTTTGTTCAGATAATGATCAAAATTTTGTTCTTTTTGTTTGCATTCGAGAGGCGGGCGATTTAGCCTATTGCCATTATGAACCCCGTCCATGCCTTCGTGAACTGGGCCGACGGCGCTTTGCAGGCCCCCGGTCTCCAAAGATCGGAAAAGAAACTCGGTCACCTGACCGGAATTTTCCGCGACCATCAAGCCTGGCAAAAGCTTGATCCCGAAACAATAGCGTATCGAGTCTGGTGGTGGGAACCGGTCCCATCGGGCACGGAGGGCGGCTTGTTCTGGGGCCTTACGGAAATCCAACCCGGCCGAGTCGGGAATGAGTATTTCATGACGCGCGGGCACTGGCACGTGATTCGCAATCGTGCCGAATTCTATGGCACCGTCGCTGGCAGCGGCAAACTTCTTCTCATGGATCGCACGGGTCACACCTGGGCTGAAGATATGACGCCCGGCAGTCTGCACTACATCGCAGGCGAAGTTGCTCACCGCATCGTGAATACCGGAGACAAACCAATTCGTGTGACGGCTTGCTGGCCCAGCGATGCGGGCCATGACTACGAAGTTGCCGAGGGGCGTGGATTCGGGGCGCGGATCATTGAAGAACAGGGTGCCCCAATCCTCGTGAATGCCCAGGACTGAATGCGTGAGCCGCGATAGTCAGAACTCGTCATTCAAGTTTGATCCCAAGATCGATCCAAAGTTCGATCCAAGGCTAGGTGTGCGCAGCCACCTTGCCGATCTCTCGTTTAGCTACGACGAAGGCGTGTTCGGACCGCAGCCTGAATTACGGCGTCTCGATCAAATTCGCGGCAGTTTGAGAGATCCGATGTGCGACGGTCCCGACCCGGTCTACTCGATCGTGATGGACGTCGGCCGTCATGAACACACCGACGAACTCGCGCGACGGATGCTTCTATTTGGCGTTGTCGTGTATGTGGCAGGGCAACTGGGAGAAGAACCAGTCCGCAGCCAGGGTCATATTCATGCCGTGGCACCTCATTGTGGCTGGTCCACTCCGGAATTATTCGAGATATGGGAAGGCCGCGCGATCATCTATGCCCAGGAGAGCGCCGACGATGATCCCGGCCGCTGTTTCGCCGTAGCGGCCGGGTCCGGTGACAAGGTCGTCGTACCTCCAGGCTGGGCGCATGCAGTCATCAATGCCGATCCTAATACCCGAATGATGTTCGGGGCTTGGTGTGATCGGCAGTATGGATTTGTCTACGATGCGATCCGTGCCCACCATGGTCTGGCGTGGTTCCCGATCCTTCACGGTCAGCAAAAGGATGGCCAGCAAAAGATTCGCTGGGAGAGAAATCTTTCGTATCGATCAGGCGAACTCGCGATTCGAGCCCCGCGCGCCTATCCTGAACTCGGATTGGATCCGTCTACACCGATCTATCAGCAATTCGCAAAGAATCCAGATAGCGTTCAATGGGTCTCTGAACCGGGACGCGTCGCATCGGTGTGGCCTAATTTCGAAATGTAGGCCCGGTTTACACGCGTCCGCTCGGAATCAGTTATTGACGCCGAGCTTCTGCTCCAGTTGCTCCAGCGACATTCCCTTGGTTTCAGGATAGATGGCCGCGACCAGAATAAAATCAATCAGCATCATCGCGGCGAAAAAGAAGAACGGTGTTGCGCTCGACTTCTTCGCGAGCACCGGAAATAAACCTGATATCAACGCATTCATGACCCACAGTGTCGTTGTCCCAATTGCCTGTCCCTTGGCGCGAACTCGCGTGGGAAAAACTTCGCTCATGTAGACCCAGATCACGGCACCTTGAGAGATCGCGAAGAAACCCATGAACGCCATGACCATCCAGACCAGCCATGACTGGTGCGTGCCGGTGCGGAACATCTGTCCGATCGCGGCGAGGAAGATGCAGACTCCCGCCGTGCCGGTGAGCAAAAGTTTTTTACGGCCGAAACGGTCGATCATGGTCATCGCGATCAGCGTGAAAATCAGGTTCGTGAATCCGATGGTCACTGACTGCATGCCGGCCGAATACTTGCTCGCCCCGGCTGCCGCAAAAATATCATTCAGGTAGTACAAGCACGCGTTGATGCCCGTCAGTTGATTGAAAGCTCCTGCTGTCACAGCAAGGATGATCGGCAGCACATATTTCCGCCGCAGAATGGCCTCGCTGGCGGAGCTACGCTCCACATGTATCGAGTCCATGATCCCCTTCAATTCTTGCTCGGGATTTGTGTTGCCAGTGAGCCGGAGAACCGCAAGCGCTTCCCGCGTCCGGTTCTTCAGGGCCAACCACCGCGGGCTGCGCGGGATGAAAAACAACATCAAGAGAAAGAACAGTGCCGGAACAGCGGCAACTCCCATCATCCAACGCCATTCCGAAAGGCCCAGATTCATTCGCACAATCAGGAAATTCGACAAGTAGGCCAGCAGAATGCCCAGAACAATACTGACCTGAAAGCAGCCCACCAAACGTCCCCGCCACTGAGCGGGCGACAACTCGGCAATGTACATAGGGGCAAGTACCGACGACCCACCAATTCCTAACCCTCCGATAATGCGGAAGGCAATCAGCGATCCCCAATTCCACGCCAGCGCACATCCCAGTGCCGACAACAAATAGAAAACCGCCATAATTCGCAGGCTGTCGCGTCGGCCCCACCGCTCGCCGGGGTATCCCGCCGTCATCGCGCCGACTACTGTGCCCCATAGAGCGCTGGAGACCGTGATCCCTAACAAATAGGGAGTGAGCGTATAGATCTCGCTCAATTGGTGTGTAGTTCCGGCGATCACGGCAGTGTCGAATCCGAACAACAGCCCGCCCAGAGCGCTCACGAAGGTGCTCTTCACCAAGTATCCGTTTATGCCCATTTGGCCTCGTCCTGTACCTGAATGACCGAATTCCAGCGAAAACAACAAAATTGATCTACGAAGTAGCGCATTTTAGCGGTATAGACTTACGATAGCTGGCTATTATAACGTTGTTTTTGATCGTTTGGCGACTATCGGCTTGAGGAGTATCGATGCGCTCTGGCAGAGACAGAGACTTAGATCGTCGCACTTTTCTGAAACTAGGGGCGTCCGGAACGGCCATGGCCGCGATCAACCCTTCGACAGCAGGGGCTTCCGAAGGTGCTGGCCGCACGCTCTCGTCTCCACCGACCTTGGTCGACATGGCTTCGGATCGACTGACCTACCGGCTGCGGGATCTTTTCAACTGTCCACTGGCAATGAACGAGTGGGGCTACGCGCAAGTCGCGAAATCAGTCTCCGCGATCACTGCTATTTCGTTTCCACCTTACGCTTGTTGCGGCGTGCCAGAAACCCCATGGAGTCCCGGCTTTCTGCTGACTTGTGAAATGTTTCTGAATGGTCGCTTCCTCGCAATCGCAGCTCCGTCCGAGGGCAACATCGAGTATCAGTGGTTTCCGCATTGTGTTCTTCGCACGCAAACGGCCGAAAACCTGCAGTTTTCAACGCGCATGTTTCTTCCGAGCAAGCGTCGCGCCGTTGTGCAATCCATCACCATCAAAAATTTAAGCGCGACGCAACGCCACTGTACTCTAGCCTTCAACATGCGGGGAGCTGTCGCGAAGAAAACCAAACCGTGGTTTGTAAATTCTCCCGGCGAGGTCGACAACCGCATTACGTGGGACGCCCAGAGAGGCTGTCTTCTTTTTGAGGCACAACATTCGGAGATTGCCGCCGCGCAAGGTTTCCATCCCGCTCCGAGTCGCGTAGAACAAACGCGGATGCTGCACTTCGACATGGAACTCAGTCCAAGGGAGCAGAAGGAACTCAACTTCGTCCTCGCAATTGGGGAAAATGGCCGAGCCGCGATCGAACTTTACGCGAGCCTACAAGCGCGCTTCGCCGACCTCGAAGCGGAAAACGAGGCAGTCTTTACGAGCCTCGTCCAATCTGCATTCACACCAAACAATTCAGCGTTTAGCGGGAACCTCCCGCGGCTGATTACAAATGATGAATCGCTCTGGAAGCTCTACCATAACGGTTTCGCTAATCTGCTGGCGGCGCGCCGATTTTCCCCCGATTCAGCTTACGGCCCGACCTACCTGACGCTGAGCGGGCACGTGCTTCCAACTCTCAGCTTCCCGTGGGATACCTCGCTCACCTCTCTAGGTTTGGCGCTGCTCGATCCGATACCGCTCCGCAACCTCGTCGAGGTCTGGCTCAAAGACGGAATGCGCGAACATCATTCCACCGACTATGTGACGGGAGAACCCGTGGGTCCGTGGTATGCGGCGAATGACACCTCGATTGTTCGCTGTGCCTGGCGGTATGTCTGCGTCACCGGAGATTTTGAGTGGCTGGACAAAAAGATTTCCGGTCGAACCATTCTCGATCACCTCGATGAGCATGCGGTCTATTGGAAAAAACTCGATCGGTTCGGGCGCGGTCTTGCCGACTATGGGACGATCGAGAATCTGCTCGAGGTTGTCAGCACTTATTTGCATGAGGTAGCCGGAATGAATGCCGGCAACGTACGCAGCATGCGCGTGGTTGCCGACCTACGCGACCGTCGCGGCGATACTTCACGCGCGAAACACCTGCGTGCCGAGGCAACCCAGCTGGCAGAACAGATCAATCGCTTGCTTTACGTCCATGGCAAAGGATATTGGTGCTGTGGCCAGCCTGACGGAACATTCAACCAGGTCCGGCACGGCTACGACTTTCTCGCGGTCATGGACAACATGGCGGACGATCTCACGCCGGCGCAGAAGCAGGAAATGAGCGCCTTCTTCTGGAATGAACTGCATAGCGAAAAATGGATGCGAGCGCTGGCTCAGGGAGACGCCGACTCGACCTGGAACATTCGTCCCGACCATAGCTGCTTAGGCGCCTATGCAGCGTGGCCTCCTATGACGGCCAAGGGTCTATACAAAATCGACTCCCCAGATAGAATCTCGCGCTGGCTGCGGGAGGTTGCAAAGGCCGGCAATCAGGGACCGATTGGCCAAGCGCATTTCGTGGAGGAAGTATATCCGCCAGTCAATGGCGGCGCCTTCAAGTCCTCGGAAGACGCGCCCTTCATCGAAGATTGGTGTTGCATCGCGGGGGGCGCCTTTGCGGATCTCGTGGTTGACTCTATCTTCGGCGCGGAACTCACTCTCTCGGATGGGATCCGGGTAGACTCCCGCCTCGGTAGTTTCGATTCCAGGGCGCGACTCGAGGGAGTGCGCTACCAGGGAGGCTTGTACACAATTACGAAAGATGGAGCACAGCGCGAAGAGTGATGCGAGAAAGAGTAAAGCGTGACGAGCTTAGAATCCAATCGCTCACACGCGCATGACTTTGATGCCCAGTTTCTCGTACGGCGCAACTTTCTCGTCGCTCGCCGCTGTGTCGGTCACCAGGACATGCAATTCTTCGGGTTTGCAGATACGCCAGTTGGCTACCAGGCCGAGTTTTCCGCTATCCACCACAGCCACGCGGCGGCGGGCCAGCTTCATCATCGTCGAATTCAGTTCCGCTTCATCCGCGTTGAAGCAACTGGCCCCCCAAGTCGGATCCATGCCATCGGCACCGATGAACATCGTGTTGATCAGCATGTTATCGAGCGAGCGCAACGCTGCCGTTCCCACCAGCGAAAACCATTCTCCGTGAAGGTGTCCGCCTGTTACGAAAACGTATACATCTTTGCGCTGGGAAAGCTCCATTGCCACGTTGACTGTGTTGGTGACGACCGTGATGTTGGAGTTGATCGGCAGTCCACGAATTACTTCAGTTGTTGTGGTTCCGGGCGTTAACGCAATCGTTTCTCCAGCCGTGATGAGCGCGGCGGCAGCTCGCCCAATGCGGCGCTTTTCGTCAGCGGCATGTTTTTCCTGCGCCAGAAATGATTGGTCGCGCCGGAATTGCTCGTAAAATAGTGGTTCGATCGATACCGCGCCACCGTGCGTGCGCCGCAACAATCCCTTTTCGTCGAGAGCATCCAGGTCGCGGCGTACCGTCACTACCGAAACGCCAAGCTGTTCGCTGAGTGTTTCGACCGAAACTCGTCCCGTTTGCTGCAGACCAGTAAGAATCGCGGTGAGGCGCACCCGCTGTTTCTCCTGGGACGCGCCTTCAGATTCTGGTTGCCCGTTCGATCCGACTCCAGGCCGCGGAGGCCGGTCACGTTTCATACTATCGTCGTTCCTTTACATCCCTCGAGGTCAGACGCTTTGCTATTCAGCGCAAAACGAAAGTGCCATTGAAGCATACTACTCTGATTGCAGGGAATTACAAAAAGATCAAATTGCTAAATAAATACGTCACAATCGCTCCCAAAGTTTCGATTTAACAGGAGTCAATCATAAGTCTATTTGTTTCTGGCAAAATAGAATAGTAGAATGAATCTTTTCCAATCCGGTAGCGGTCGTGAGTCGGAAAGCGCATCGAGCTTTCTGCCGCAATTTGCGTTTGCGAGGAAAACGAATGACTTTAAGCCGCCGGCAATTTGTGACTACCATGATTGCGTCCAGCGCTGCTGTCGCCGCGCCAACACCGAGCATCGACCCGAAGCTTCCTTACTGCGCGCCGTCAACGTCTCTGGCGAATCCTCCCAGCACGAAAGTAGATTTCCGCTACGCCCCACGCAACCAGCAATCGACGATCTGTTTTCCAGACGATCCAAGAAAGACCGTCGTTGGCCAAGCTGGTGACTTGCGATACAGATTTGCGAAGTCGCTCTCCGCCGGCATGGAGAACTTCGGCACGGTCGTCGAATTCTCACTCGCGGGTTTTCAGGACGACAAGATTCTTGGGCAATGGATCGAATCTCCCGCTATTCCCATCGTTAACACGCTAATCGATCGTCCCGTGGCGACCATCGAATTGATCGCATTCGCAACCGCCCATCCCGGCGAAGGTCGGGTCGACAATGTCCTGCTCTCCATTAAGTCAAAGTCTCAGTCCAAGTCCGAGTCCGAGTCCGAGTCGAACACTGGCCGCGTCGCCGTGGTTCCGAAGATCCGCATTCGGACCTGTGAACGGCTGGAACTTGAGAGCTATACCGTACCCACGGCGACAGTCCGTATGCAGGGTAGCAAATCGGTCTTACTCGTCGCCGCGCAGCTCAATAACAATCTCGGGAGTTGCATGTTGTGGGAAGAGCAGGGATTCACTCTTTATCTCCCACATGGCGAAGCGTCCGACGAAGTCTCGCCGCGTTATTTCGTAAGGCTTCCGCAGGAAAACCAATCAGCCGAAACCCTGCGCGAGCAGCTGCCGAACGCCGACGTGCTTTTGGCCGAAACTCGCGAGTTTTGGAGGAACTGGAAGCCCTTTGGGACCACTAGTTGGAGTTTCCCGGGTCGGCACGGCGAATTTCTTACTGCGTGCGCACGAAACATTCAACAAGCGCGCGAGATTAAGAATGATCGCCTAGTCTTCCAGGTTGGGCCAACTCAGTATCGCGGTTTGTGGATCGTCGATGGCAATTTTCTACTCGAAGCCGCGCGATATCTCGGCTATGACCAGGCAGCCGATGACGGTTTGCGCTCCGAATGGTCCAAGCAGGCGGAGAGCGGGCAGGTCATCGCAGAAAGCGGTGGCGAGCACTGGAAGGACACCGCGATCGCCATGTTCACGCTCGTGCGCCAATGTGAGCTTAGGCAGGACTGGACGTTTTTCCGCGATCTCGAACCGAATGTCGTGCACGCACTAGATTTTTTAGTGAGCCTGCGCGACAAGGCTCGTTCGGGACCCAGCATCAACGGACGCTACGGGCTGCTCGCCCCTGGTTTCGCCGACGGTGGCATTGGCGGAATTCACTCCGAGTTCACCAATACCGTTTGGACGCTCGCAGCCCTACGCGCGGTTGCCGATGCTGCCGATCAACTCAAGATGCCTTCACTAGCCCGAGCCCACCAACTCTTTCACGAGCTGTACGAAGCATTTCAGCAAATGGCAACGCGAGAAATGGTGCGGCATCCTGCGGGATTCGACTATCTCCCGATGATTGCTCACGACGATTCATCGATTGCCGACTCGGATCCGTGGAATCGCCCTCGTCCGCAGACCGCGCAGTGGGCCCTCTCTCATGCCATTTTTCCAGGAGAAGTGTTTGGGAAGAATGATCCGATCGTGCGCGGACACATTGCACTCCTTCAATCCTGCACGCAAGAAGATGTTCCGACCGAAACGGGCTGGCTGTGGCATGACAGTTTGTGGACTTACAACGCTTCATTCGCAGCGCATGTCTATTTGTGGGCTGGCCGGCGCGATTGGGCGCATCGCACCTTTAGTGGTTTCCTCAACCATGCCTCGCCTCTGTACTGCTGGCGCGAGGAGCAACCGTTGCAACATGCTTTGGCCGGTCAGGATTGGGGAGACATGCCGCACAATTGGGCCAGTGCCGAATGCGTTCGATACCTGAGGCACATGTTCGCGCTCGAAGACGGCAAATCGCTTCGACTTCTCAATGGGATCACTGCGGCAGAACTGATTCCCACCGCTCACTACATTCTCCAGAATTCTCCAACCCGCTTTGGAAGGGTCAGTCTGGAACTCGAACCCGCCGGGGCGCACGGCTGGCGGTTGCGGTTCGATCGCGCCAGCGAACTTTCTCCATCCTCGGTTTCACTGCCGTTAAACATCGGTTCGCTGCAAGTGCAAAAGGTAATCGGGGCGGCCTCAACAATAAATGGTCGGGTCGTCGAAGTCGATCCACTCGCGAAGAAGTGGGAAGCGTTTCTTAAATAGAACCACATTACTTTCACCTTAGCTGAGCGGGCTTAGGGTCTGTGGCTGTATGTTGCTAAACAACGCCATCGCTTCAAGACGTTTGAAGTGTCTTTCGTGCGCGTAAGAATTTGGTAAGTTATTGCTAAGTTGCGAATTGCTAGAACATGAATGACGGAGGCTTACTTGATTCTTAATCAGTCGTTTCCTGTCACAGGGGGCATAGGAGGGACCAATACCAGCTTTACGTTCCCAGCTAGTGCTGAGCTGTACGATCCAATCACCGGCCTCTTCACACCGACTGGCAGCATGAACGCAGCCAGATTCTGGCATTCAGCAACGCTGCTCAATTAGTGGAATGGTGCTTGTCGCCGGCGGTGAGGACGATACCTTCAATGTCATAACGAACGCAGAGCTGTACAACCCCACCTCTGGTTCTTTCACAGCCACGGGCAGTCTGAACCAACAGCGCAGCTTTCATATGGCAACGCTGCTGAACGATGGCACCGTTCTTCTGGCGGGGGGCATGGACACTGTGGGTACTGTAGTGAATAACGCCGAGTTGTACGACCCCACTACCGCCGCTTTCACTGCCACAAGCAGCATGAGCGCGACGCGATACACCCACACTGCGACACTTCTGAACAAGGGAAAAGTACTAGTGGCGGGAGGATACGACAACAATTACGACGCCCTGGCGTCATCGGAATTGTATGACCCGACGACTGGAAGCTTTACTGCTACCGGAAGCCTCGGCATCGCCCGTGGAGGGCAAACAGCCACCTTGTTGACAAATAACACGGTGCTCATGGTGGGTGGCGTAAATGGTGGGAATATCCCCACCGCCGCCGAACTATATGATCCCACGAGCGGAACCTTCGTGGCGGCCGGTAACACGACCGCACCAAGATACATACACACTGCGGCATTGCTTGGCAATGGGACGACCCTCATTGCTGGAGGCTGGAATAGCCAAGACTTGACCTCAGCTGAACTCTACCAGCCAAGCACGTTAACCCCGCCAGGCCTTGTTTCAATTGCCGTACACCCAAGCAATCCTTCGGTTACAGTTGGCGCAGTACAGCCTTTCACAGCCACAGGCACCTTTAGTGACAGCAGCACTCAGCCTCTCGCGTCGGTTACCTGGAGCTCTTCCAACATTTCGACGGCACGCATTTCGAACGATGCAAGCAATCACGGCAATGCCTTCGCCGTGGCGGCGGGCACTGCCACCATTAGCGCGTGCACTGGCTCCATTTGCGGGTCCACAACGATGACGGTGCCGACTCTGCTGTCGATCACACTGACGCCATCAAATCCTTCTATCGCGGTCGACGCGACCTCGCAGCTCAAACTAACCGCGACCGGTGTCTATTCAGATAGCACCTCGAGGGACATTACGGCCATTGTGACCTGGACTACATCAAACAGTGCTGTGGCTTCGGTTATGCCGAGTCCGTTCGTCCACGGCGTGGTTGCGCCCGCTGCGGCGCAGTTATGGTGCATACTCGAGCCAAAAAGTCGCCGGTGTTGGCCTCCCCGCGGAGCCCGCCCAGGTGCGTGGTCACTCCCGCTCGAATTCCGGGCAACCCTGATGCTCAAACGTGAGCAGCCCTGCGCGATGGCTCGCGGGGTTGCCGCAGACTCCCCAGTCCAGTGAGGCCCTTCCGCTCAGGGTGTGGTATGCGAACATGACGGGAGCAAACCGCGAGGACACAATGGCCAAAACACGCCGTCTCCCCAAAGGTCACGTACACCCCTATGTTCCCTGGGAAGGAACACCCCTACGGAAGGCAATAGAGAAAGGCATCAAATTCGCGTGGCTGCGGAAAAGGGCGAGATGCCGAAATGATCGACTCCCTAGAATCCAAACTTTCGCAAACAGGGCGATAGCGCTCAAAAAACCTACCCGACGGGTCGATGATGAGCGATATGGCGATGTTAAGCCATCGCAAGAACGCAGAAGGGCCAGGTATCGCCCCCCCCAGGAAGACGACGCCCAGCCCCTTGCCAGTTTTTTTGATACTTGACCTATCTGGGCGGCGAACCCTATTTATCGCCGCGTACCGCAACCGACATGGCGTCAGAGTTCGTCTTGCTGCCCCAGACAACAGAGCTTCCCCAAACCACGCTGAAGCCGCTTGCGGTGCTGTTTCCCCAGACGACTGAGTTTCCCCAAACCACAGATTGACCGGAGCTGTTCGAGCCCCAGACCACCGAACTGCCCCAGACTACCGAGTTGCCCCAAACGACCGAGTTGCCCCAAACCACGGAGGAGCCGCTCGTCATGTAGACGGTGCTGGTGGTGGCATCGTAGACCGCCGTCGGCGAACGCGCACTGCCAGAAATTGCTGGAGCCAAGTCAGTGTTATTGAGCGCAGCCATTACATCGAGGTAGCCCGCGCCGACCGTGAAGACATCGTATTGACTGGTATAGGTGATGCCGGTCGCGGGATCGGTGTAGGAACTGCTCTGCGGGAATACCTTGTACGCGGTCTTCATGAGACGCGCCTTGATCTGATCCGGTGTCAGCAGTGGGTTCTGCTGCAGAAGGAGCGCAGCAGCTCCGCTGACCATCGGTGCAGCCATACTGGTGCCGCTCAAACGATAGTAGGTTGACGAAGAGTTTCCGTTATTGGATATTGTGTAATCGGAAATCGGGATGAGGTTCTGCGGATATAGCGAGTACAAGCTATCGCTCGTGGACGCTAACTCTGAAGCGATCAAGTTGCCGGGTGCTACCAGATCAGGCTTGACCACATGGTCCAGCATGGTAGGTCCCTTGGAACTGTAGGTGGCGATGAGATCATCGCTTCGGTCAGGGGTACCCATCGTTTTCATGGCTCCGACGGTAATCACATAAGGATCGTTGCCAGGAGAGGTGATCGTACCGTAGCCGTAGTTGTTATTGGAATTGTCGCGACCGTAGTTACCCGCCGCCACCACCACGACGATGCCTGCATTCCAGGCTTGTTCCACGGCCTGGCAGATGGGATCGAGGGTATAGCTCTCGAAAACGCCGCGACCGAGCGAGAGGTTGATGACTCGAATGTTGTACTGGCTCTTGAGTGCAATGGCTTGCTGGATACCCGCGATCACGGCGCTATCCGTAGCTGAGCCATTCTGGTCGAGAACGCGCAGATTGATGATCGACGCGCTAGGAGCGATGCCACGGAAGGTTACGTCGCAATTGGAGCAAGTGGAATTCGAACCATTGCCTGCAATGATTCCGGCAACGTGAGTTCCGTGCCCATACAAATCTCCAGTGGTGCTGGTAGAAGTATCGAAATTCTGGCTGTAGACTACACGGCTGGCTTTTGATCCCAACACTCCTAGATCGGCAACCTGGTTCACGCCGCTATCAATAACGGCCACACCCACACCAGCACCATCGAAACCCAGATTGTGTGCGAGATCCGCGTTCACCGCTGGGACGGCATAATTCATCGCGCCCTTAAGGTTGCGATCAATCGAGATGTATTTCACGTTGGCGTCGAGGGTGGCCAGCTTGGCGGCGGCGGCGGCACTCATGGTAAAGCCGTTGCCCTTGATAAGGCCTAGCTTCTTCCCATTGCGCGCACCGACCGACGTCGCCGCGCTCGCGTCCGCTGAGCTCGCTGGGGTGTAGTACTGTACGATCACATTGACCGACGACCCGGAAGGGAGAGCTGTCAGGTCTTTCGACAACTTCTGGCCCAAGGCCAAGCTGGCTGTCAAGATCATTGCGCCAACAGTGGCGCATCTAATTCCCCACGCTCCGGCATGGCGCGTTAGGTTTCTCATTGTAAGTTCCCTCTTTCACGTGCTCTCTGTCTCTTCGATAGCCCACATCGGGCTGGATGGTCGCCTGTATCCATGCAGTACAGGGTCCAAACAGGCAAGCTCGTAAGTTATTGATTGCAAGGAGGGCAATGACTGAGAAGAGTACATTTCCGGACACGTTGTCCAGTGGCCATGGGCCTCTCAGGACAACCCGTCACGTCGAACTGCAATTGACCTCAGGTAATCTTCAGTGATTACGTGTGGGTTGAGGGAAGGAAGCGTTCACCAGATTAAGGGGATGATTCAAAATCGCGTCATCGCAATCCGAACGCGCAGGGGGGCTGTATCGTCGTCGGATTGTTTGTCGAGAACAGGCGATAGCGCTCAAAATCCAGGTCAGGCTGCGTCCGCTTTCGCAAGGAATCTGGCAAGAGAACGGATCAGCTTCAGCTTGTCCTCCCCTAACCCGCGCAGCTCTTCCTCACTGAGCCGACTTTCGTGCAGGAGTTTCCCAAACACGTGCGTGAGTCGCGAATACCGATAGTCGTACTTGCGGTCGATCTCTTTACGGCGTTCGCTCAGGTAATGTTCCAAGTCCCACAGATCCGGCGGCTGCTGGATCTGGCTGGCCATTTTCTTTGCCTCCTGAATTAGCTCGTGCAGCTCTCGCCCCAGGGCAGCGTCGAAGGCTGTGCGGGCGATAGCTTTTTCTGACTTCGACCAAATCGGCTCGTTCTGGTAGGGATAGCTCCCTTGAGTCACAGACATGGTGGTCATGGTCCGATCCTCCATGGCGGCATTCTACCCCTTGGCGAGACGCCATTTCTACCGGCGTCGGCGGTTTCCGAACGAGAGCGGCGCGGATTTCATACCCGAGTATCGAGCGCGTTTGGAGGCATTATCTCCCGCTAACCGTCGTGCTCCGCGTAGCTACAGGAGAACGTACTTTCGAGATTGTCTCGACGATGCTCCCAGACAATGAGAGTTATCTTGCCATCGAAAACTTCCTTAACCTGAAGGCTCAAGAAAATGCAGTGAAGAGGGGCATCAGCAGGTGATAGTGACGTTATATCGCCTCTCTGACAATGTCGGCGGTGTCAAGTACATTTCGAGCGTACGAAGCCTGAGCACTCCGAAGAGCGCCATT
>Ga0137403_10000229_pt1 | contig 70823 bp, 67 predicted proteins | sample CZOMad2_1_16fung_FD_122057 | JGI IMG/M metagenome (GOLD analysis project Ga0137403, IMG submission 122057) | Vadose zone soil fungal communities from Angelo Coast Range Reserve, California, USA - CZOMad2_1_16fungal (Hybrid Assembly) | ecosystem: Environmental > Terrestrial > Soil > Vadose zone...
AGGACCGATCGACGGAATTGGTCGAAGCTGAGGCCGATGCGCTTCTCGATCTGCTGCAGGGTGTCGGTCTTCTTGTCGCCGATGATCGCGCCGGACTGAATGTCAGCGAGCGTGATCTTCTGATCCTGAAGCCTGCCGTTGACCCTGCGGCGAGCACGATTGACCTCCCAGCGGGAGCGATACCGCCGCCCGTCCTGTCCGATGAAGTCGATCTCGGCGTAGCCGGCGCCGGCGCCGTGGCGAAGAATCCCGCGCACGTCGTCGTATTTGACCTGCTGCCCGCTGTCGCCATCAACGCGCCCAATCGACGCGCCCCTTTCCGCGGTGTCCATCCGAGGCAGGCGGTCGAACAGGGCCAGGCAAATAGCATCAAGCAGCGTCGTCTTGCCGGCGCCAGTTGGCCCTGTAATCGCGAAGATACCAGAGCTGCGGATGGGCTCAGCGTCGAAGTCGACCTCGAACACCTCGGCCAAGCTGGCGAGATTCTCGCCTCGGATTGCGAGGATCCTCATGCCGTACCTCCCCGATCGGTACCCGGCGATACGATGCTGTTGAGCACGTCGTTGAAGGCCCTCTTCAGGTCGGCCGGTGGTTCGACTCCATATTCCTCGGCATGCCGACGCGCGAACACATGGGCTGGGTCCAGCGTGTCCAGCGTTGTCGACCCTTCGACGGTGTCGGCCAATGTCCCTCCCTGCCCCGCCGTCTGGCGCACAATGCGTGTCAGGCGGACGGGTTTCCCCTGCAGGGCCACATCAATCCGTCGCCTGAGGTCTGGCTCGGCTCCATCGAGTTGGACTACGACCTCCAGGAACGGTCGGCGATGCTCGCCGGGATCATCAAGCACCATGCCGCGTAATGCGTCCTCGATGATATCCAGCGGGGCTGCGCCAACAGTTGGCACGCGATAGAACGCGACGGGCCTCGGCGTCCTCAGCAAGTCCGTTTTCACGGCAGCCGTCCCGTCGAGGTCGATGACCACGATGCTGTGGTGGTAGTCTGTCTCGGCGACCGACATGGGGAAGGGTGATCCGGCATAGCGGATGACCGTTTGGCCCGAGATCAATTGTGGCTTGTGGAGGTGGCCCAAGGCCACATAGGCGACGCTTGCTGGGAAGATATCCGCTGAGACCGCCTCCTCGCCGCCGATGACAATCCGTCGCTCGCTTAGGGCGGATATGGCTCCGCCACTCATATGTAAATGGCCAGTGACGATCAACGGCAGATCCCCGCGGATGCCGCACGCGGTGTCGATCACCTGGCGATAGAGGGATTTGAGGGGGCTCTCGGCATCGCCCTGTATCGGCAGATCACCTGGGCGTAAATAGGGGACCGCAGCACAGACCGCGCATGGAGCGCCAGTCTTGTCACGCATGGTAATGAGGATGCGCGATGCTGTCGGCTGGCTGATCGCCCGCGGCATGCCGCCGATGAGGTGGACTCGGTCCGCATCGAGGAGATGTTTCGGGAGCTCCAGACGGGCGGCCGAATCATGGTTGCCGCCGATGAGCACGATCTGGAGATGGGGACAGATTGTCAGGGCGTTTTTGACAAATTGATAGAGCCGCTGTTGAGCGAGAATGGGCGGGTTGACTGTGTCATACACGTCACCGGTGACGATGAGCGCGTCGGCCTCCAGTTCGATCAGCTGACCGGCCAGCCAGTCGAGGAATGCGTCATGCTCGACGCCGCGGTCGAATCCATGGAGCTCCTGGCCGAGATGCCAGTCCGACGTATGGATTACGCGCATGGGCCGCACCTTCTTTCACAGCATGCCTCCCACTGCCAGCGCGACACCATAGCTCTCGCCTATGGCGGCGCAGGTTACACCATTGGGCTATTCGACGCTAGCCCAGTGTAAAATGTTATCATTCAAACGTCTAGTAAAAAGCCTCTCGGATGTCCATGACCGCCCTGCACCAGCCGCCGGAAACGTTTTACGAGAGTGGGCTTAGAGGCGATCTGTTAGAGGCGTGCAAGCGCCGCCCCACCCAATGCGGAGAGCATCACGACAAGCCAGGGGGGCGACTTCCAAAAAACGAGCAGCCCAAAGTCCACCAGCCCAAGGGCCACATCGGCGGGGGCATGGATCGCACTCGTCCACACTGGGTGATAGAGGGCCGCTAACAAAAGCCCGACCACCGCGGCATTGATGCCTCGCAACGCGGCTTGAAAACTCGGCCGCGGGCGGAGCGAGTCCCACAGCGGCAGGGCGCCCATGACGAGCAGAAAGGAGGGTGCGAACACAGCGACAAGCGCCAGGGCCGCGCCGGCCAGACCGCCACCGAGCGGCTGCATCACTGCCCCCAGATAGGCAGCAAAGGTGAACAGCGGTCCAGGGACGGCCTGCGCTGCTCCGTAGCCAGCGACGAACTGCGCATTGGTAACCCACCCTGGCGGTACCACTTCCGCTTGCAGGAGAGGCAAGACCACATGGCCCCCGCCGAACACCAGAGAGCCCACGCGGAAGAAACTATCGAACACTGCCAGCGGTGCACTCTGCACCCATTGCTGGGCAATCGGCAACCCCAACAACAACCCGAAAAAAAGCACCCAGGCCAACGCCGCCCCGCGATGGCCAATGGTGAGGGGCATCCCTGGATCGCGCGGGGCGGTGGCTTCCGCCAGCCACCACCAGCCGATGAGGCCCGCCAGCACAATGATCAGGACTTGGCCGGCGGCCGTCGGATACGCCAACATCGCAATGGCGGCGAGGAACGACAGGCTGGCCCGTCCACGATCGGGCGCCAGGGATCGCGCCATACCCCACACCGCCTGCGCCACGACGGCAACCGCTACCACCTTGAGCCCATGGAGCCAGCCGGCTTCGGTAATGCCCAGGGTTTGCAGCCCATAGGCAAAGGCGACCAGCGCCAGCGCCGAGGGCAATGTGAAACCCAGCCAGGCGGCGACGCCGCCCAGCAAGCCTGCACGCATCATCCCGATGGCGATGCTCACTTGGCTGCTGGCGGGCCCCGGGAGAAACTGGCACAAGGCGACCAAGTCGGCATAGGTCTGCTCCGTCAGCCATCGGCGGCGGGTCACATACTCGGCATGGAAGTAACCGAGATGGGCGATCGGTCCGCCGAAGGAGGTGAGGCCCAGCCGTGTGGACACACCTAGCACTTCCAGCGCTCTCCCTTTCTCAGATATGGGTGCTGCGTGAGCCTGATCAGCCGTCACATCCATGCGCCTCTCCTCTATGGATGCTGTGGGATGCTGCTGCCGATGTTATGCTATCGAGTTCTAATATCGATTATCGAGGCATGATACCAGAAAGATTCATACACGGACACCGGTGCCGGCACAGGTCCACCATGGGCCACCACGAAAAAGCCTGACCTTCCCTTGCCGCTATCGCCTTGAGAAGTGTCCCGTCATGAAGTTGGCATTGGAAAGAGCCGGTTGACACGCCCTGTAATCCTTCTTACACTCAGGCGAGGATGACGCTCCTGTAACCAGCGCTAGATCAGTATGGGGAAGTGATGAACGTGCAACGCGGCAGCCCCTGGGAGTGAGAGGATCAGCGCGCAGTGACGAGCTGTGGGTCTGAAGTGGGACACCAAGGGAAAAATCGCCATGTCGACCTATACATTGATCTCTTCGGATTCACACATCATCGAACCCGCAGATCTTTGGGAGACGCGTATCGACCGCACATTTCGAGATCGGGCGCCACGCCTGGTGCATGAAGGAGAATTTGACCAGTGGTATGCCGATGGCGTGAAGTTTGGGAATATCGGCACCAATCAGCAGGCGGGATTGCGCTTCGAGGCGCCGGACAAGCTCACCGCCGGTGGCAGCATGAACACGATTCCGTTGGGAGGTGTCGATCCGCACGCCCACGTCAAGGATATGGACGTCGACGGCGTGGCGGGCGGAGTGATTTATCCTTCGCAGGGGCTGACGGTATACCGGGTGCCCGATAGCGAGCTGCTATCAGCCATCTTCCGAGCCTACAACGACTGGCTAGCTGACTTTTGCAAACCCTACCCGCAACGCCTCAAAGGCATCGCCATGCTCAATGTGGACGAGCCCCCAGTCGCCGCCAGCGAGCTGCGTCGCGCCGCCAACATCGGGCTGGCCGGAGCCATGATACCGCTGCGACCCATGCAACATCGCTACGATCATCCCATGTACGAGCCGTTGTGGGCCGCGGCCCAGGATCTGAATATGCCTCTCAGCCTGCATGTGGGCACTTATCGCTGGAGACCAGGCACAAACCCCAACGACGCTGCACAGGATATTGTGGACTTCACCAACCGCGAGTGCGACGCCCGCAATGCCATCGCCGCCATGATCTATGCCGGGGTGTTCGAGCGCTACCCCAAGCTCCGAGTGGGAGTGGTCGAATTCGAAGTGGCTTGGGCCCCTTACTTCCTGGCACGTCTGGACAATGTTTACACCGAGCGTGCCGTGGGCCGGAAGCTCCAACGCTTCAAAGATGGCCTAGTCCCCAGCGATTTCTTCCGGCGGAATGTCTTCATCAGCTTCCAGGAGGACGACCTTGGCATCCAGCTCCGCTCCCTTATCGGTGTTCAGAACATGATGTGGGGGTCGGATTACCCCCATGCCGAATCGACGTTCCCCAAGTCACGCCAGATCGTCGAGCGTATCCTGAAGGATGTCCCGGATGAGGAAAAGGGCATGATCGCCGGGGCAAATGCGGCCCGACTGTATCACTTTCACTAGAGGCGCCCAGCTCGACGCACGCGGCCAGCACACCCAACCGTGCGGGTGGCATCCTATCTGTGGTTGCACAGGCACAACTCATCAACGTGGGATACATCGACCGATGCTGTTCATCCGTGGGGAGCGACCAGAGGATATCGTGGCGATACACAAGGTGCATGAGCTGGCTTTTGGTCGTCCTGCTGAAGCTGACCTCGTGGACGCCCTACGCGCCAGCAGGAAGGCAACGCTGTCGCTTGTCGCTGTTGAGGATGACCGCATCGTTGGCCATATTCTCTTTAGCCCTGTCTCGATCGACGCCGCTGAGCGAACGTTCCCCGCTGTGGGATTGGCACCGATGGCTATCCTCCCTGAGCGACAGAGGCGTGGAATCGGCTCACAGCTGGTTGAGGCTGGTCTGCTCGAGTGCCGAACCGCGGGGTATGACTGCATGGTGGTTTTGGGGCACCCGACCTACTACCCACGCTTCGGATTCGTCCCCGCGAGCCGGTATGGCCTCAAGAGCGAGTATGAGGTGCCAGACGAGGCGTTTATGGTATTGGCATGGCATGAAGGGGTGTTACAGGATCGGGGTGGAGTTGTCAGGTATCAACCCGAGTTCCGCGGGGTATGAACCGGTGAGTCCCGATCCTCACGGGACTATGATCTAATGCCAACTGTGCTGCGAATCGGTCCCTACAGATTCTTCTTCTATGCAGGTGATCGGCAAGAGCCACCTCATATTCATGTCGAACGTGCTAATAATACAGCTAAATTCTGGCTCGATCCCGTCAGACTACAGCGCAGTCGGGGGTTCAGGAGAAATGAGATCAACCGCATACAAAGGCTCATCGAGGAGCATAAAAACCATCTGCTGAGGATCTGGGATGAAGACTTCAACGAATGACATACAGTTCGCCAGGGCACAACGGGTTGCTGTTACCGAGGACACCCTCACCGTTGACCTGGTCGACGGGCGCACTATTTCCGTGCCGCTTGGATGGTATCCACGGCTGTTATACGGCACGCCGGAAGAGCGGCAAAATTGGCGCTTGATTGGCGGCGGAGAGGGGATTCATTGGCCCGACCTTGATGAAGATATCAGTGTGGAGAATTTACTGGCTGGAAAGCCTTCCGGTGAGAGCCAGCGGTCGTTACAGCGATGGGTAGAAGAACGTAGATCGCGCCGCAAGCAATCCAAGCAATCGTAGTGAGTTGACGGGAAGTGAGTTGACAGGAGGGGTACGCATGGCGACTCAGCGCTGAAGAGTTCAAATATCACACTTAACCCCTCGTGGCAGATGTCCATTGCATCCAGGCTTGTAGAGGTGAGTGCTTCACCAGTCATAGTCCGCCGGTGCGACGAGATAAACAGCATGAGGATGCATAGCCAGTTACTCGCAGCTTTACGACCCATTTTTAACCTCTGCAGCGATTTAGATGTCGACACTCACGAAGGATGGCTGCCACAAGTATACCATTCAGCAATTGGAGGCAGACGGCGCCGCCAAGTGGGTGCCGCAGTTGGTCGAGCTCTTGCGGGACGTGGAGGACGCCTGGGGGCAGTCGGGTTTCTATCGCCGATCTCCGATCCTGACGCCCGCCAATACTGGACAGAGGTCTACTCTGAGGTCAGTCAGCAATGCCGCATCGTGCTGACCGCCGTCCATGGCTAAGGAACTCATCCCCTATTGCGAAATGTGTCGCCGCGAGGGTACTGGACTGCGACGCGGAATGCACTTCGGCCTTGGAGGCACGTATTCTGTGCTGCTCATGTCGGTCCAACCACGGGCGCCCTACCAGGACCGTATTGCTGCCGACGGCACGACGCTCATCTACGAAGGTCACGACGAACTGAAGAGTGTGGCTGTTCCCCATCCGAAAGCTGTGGACCAACCTTTACGTACCGCCTATGGCACGCCCACCCAGAACGCCAAGTTTCACCAGGCGGCACAAGCCTATCAACTGGGACAACAGCCTCCGGCACGGGTGAGGATCTACGAGAAATGCCGCCCAGGGCTTTGGTTGTATCGTGGCCTGTTTCACCTGGTGGATTCTTGGCAAGAGAGCGACGGAAAGAGGCAGGTGTGCAAATTCAAGCTCCTGGCGGTGGATGGGGAGGACGATGAACAACCGCTAGTACTTCCTTCTAGACCACGGCGGAACATCTCTAAAGCGATTAAGATCGCCGTCTGGCAGCGCGATGGAGGGAAGTGCGTCGTGTGTGGCAGGATGGACAAACTACACTTCGATCACATCGTCCCCATCTCGAAGGGGGGTACGTCGGACACAACCGACAATATCCAAATGCTGTGCGCCCGCCACAATCTTGCGAAGGGGGCCAGGTTGGACTGACAGGCCCAGGGTCAGGCCTTTTCGCCCTTCCCCCTAGCGGGGAAAGGTCTGACGGAGGGATAGCAGCCCCCCCTTGACTCCTACCCTGACCCTTGTCCATCGGGGAGGAAGGAATCTGGCGGAGGTTCTCAGAATTGACTGTTCGCTAGCAGCCGCGCTGCCTCTTTCGCGAAGTAGGTCAGAATCATATCAGCGCCGGCCCGCCTGATGCTCAACAGCGCTTCCAGCATCGCGCGCTCGCCATCGATCCATCCCTGTAAGGCCGCCGCTTTGATCATGGCATATTCGCCGCTGACATTATACGCTGCCACCGGCAGGTCGAAGGTCTGCTTGACACGGTAGATGATGTCGAGATAGGGCAGCGCCGGTTTCACCATGATGATATCCGCCCCCTCTTCGATGTCGAGGCGGACCTCACGCATGGCCTCCTGGCTGTTGGCCGGGTCCATCTGATAGCTGCGTCGATCACCGAATTGCGGCGCCGAGTCAACGGCTTCCCGGAATGGTCCATAGAAGCTCGAGGCGTATTTGGCGGCATAGGACATAATTGGGATATGGCTAAATCCGGTGCTATCGAGACCCTGGCGGATAGCCTGCACTCGTCCATCCATCATGTCCGAAGGTGCCACCATGTCGGCACCGGCCCGCACGTATGCCAGCGAGGCTTTGACCAGCAACTCCACGCTGGCATCGTTGAGCACATGCTCCCCATCGACCATGCCGCAATGCCCATGGCTGGTGTATTCGCAAAGGCAGACATCGGTGATGACGGTCATGCCCGGCACAGCTTTTTTCAAGGCGCTGACCGCCCGTGGGATGATACCATCATCAGCATAACCCGACGAACCCACTGCATCTTTGCGCTCCGGCAGGCCAAACAAAATGATCGCTGGAATACCGAGATCCTGGGCTTCCTTCACCTCTTCCAGCAGGCGGTCGATCGACAGGTGAAAGTTGCCCGGCATGGACTGAATCTCATGTCGCACCCCGTCCCCCGGCACGACAAATAGCGGATAGATGAAATGATCGACCGAGAGCTGGGTCTCGCGGACCATGCGACGCAAAGGCGCCTGCTCTCGGATACGACGGGGACGATAAATCGGGTAGCGCATGTTCAGGTCCTCTCTCAGAGTATGACTGCGCGATGAGGACTGACGAATGAGCGATATCCCTCCTCACCGGTCAGGCCTCAGTCCTCAACACTATCTACTGGATGCTCTCATAGTATTCCACGATCGCACGAGCCAGTGCGGGAACGGTGTATTCGTGGGCAACGATCGTCGGTGTTAAGCCATGCGAGCGCGCTGTCTCCGCCGTAATTGGTCCAATGCAGGCCACCACGGTGTCTTGGAGCAGCTGCGCTAGATCGGCTTCACCGATGAGCATGACAAAATTCGTTACCGTCGAGGAGCTGGTGAAGGTGACCGCATCGATGGCGCCTTGCTCGAAGAGCCGACAAATGTCGGGTGCGAGGTCGACAGACGGCAGAACGGTGCGGTAGGCTTCGACGACATCCACCTGCGCCCCACGGGCCGCCAAGGCCTTCGGCAAGACATCTCGGGCCACCGCCGCACGTGGGATCAGCACGCGTGTGTCCTGCAGGGGAAACGCCGATAGACTTTCCACCACCGCCTCGGCGCGGTATTCACTTGGCATCACGGCAACCTGCACACCCTGCCCCCGCAGCTCAGCAGCCGTGGCCGGACCAATGGCGCAGATGCTGAGCCCTCCTAAATCCTCGCGCCGCCGGTGCTGGACATCGAAGCGTCCGAAAAACGCCTGCACGCCGGTGACGCTGGTGAAGATGAGCCACTGGTAGGTGTGAATGGCCATCAGTGCGCGATCGAGCGGCTCCCAGGAATCGGGGGGAACGATCTGAATCGTCGGCACTTCGACAGGCTCGGCGCCATCCTCGCGCAGCAAGGCGGCAAATCGGCTGGCTCGCTCTCGTGGGCGAGTGATGAGGATTTTCTTGCCGAGCAGAGGTTTTGCGGTTCGTGACGGACGCTGGTCAGCCGACATCGTCATGGTGATTTCCCCACTCCAGAGCTGCGTGTCGATCCATAAATATCGCGGAGGATCGCCTCGCCCCCGCGCTGCAGCAATTCTTCGGCTAACACCGTCCCGACCTGCTCAGGTGCATGTACCAGGCCCCACCGTTCTCCCTGCAGCAGCGTAAGGCCATCGATATCGCTGATCATCCCACGTAGGCAGAGCCGGCTGTCATCGACGGTGGCCCAGGCAGCGATCGGCACCTGACACCCTCCCTGAAGACGTGCCAGGAAAGCCCGTTCAGCGGTCACCGCCGCCTGTGTAGCCGTGCACGTCAGAGGTTGGAACAGGGTGTGGGCTGCCTCATCATCGCTACGCATCTCGACTCCCAGGGCCCCCTGGCCCACGGCCGGGAGACTGATCTCCGGCGGAATGATGTCACTAATGCGCCCTTCCCAACCCATGCGCATCAACCCTGCAGCCGCCACTACGATACCATCCAGGCCATCGGTCTCCAGCTTGCGCAGACGCGTGTCGACGTTGCCACGCATGGGAACGATAGCCAGATCAGGCCGCCAGTGCAGCAACTGCGCGCGTCGCCGTAGGCTACTGGTGCCAATCACGGCGTTCTCGGGCAGCGTCGCCAAATTCAATCCATGGCGTGCAACGAGGGCATCTCGTGGATCGCTGCGCGCCGCCAGCGTCCCAACGCTAAGCCCGTTCGGAAGTTCGCTCGGCAGGTCTTTAACGCTGTGCACCGCCCAGTCGATGCGACCGTCTAACAAGGCCTCCTCGATCTCCTTGACGAAGAGTCCCTTGTCACCGATCTTGGCGAGCGGGACATCCTGAATCCGATCGCCGGTGGTCCTGATGTGCATGACGTCAACGCTCAGGTTGGGCCAGGCAGCGTGCAGCGCATCAACCGCGATCTGTGTTTGCTGTATGGCGAGAGCGCTACCACGGGTACCGATGCGAAGTGATCTAGACATGGGTTCGCCACTCTATGACAGAGGGTTTGGATACGTGGGTCATGGGGCTGCCGCCCTCGAATTATTCATCTAAACTGAACAGGTCCCGGAGGGCCTGCAGGTATCTCCCTCCCCCTTTAGCTTGTGATTCCTGCTTGAGCCGCACGATGGGGGTATGCAAGAGTTTGTTGATGATCGATGAAGACATGGCCTCGATCGCCTGGCGGTCGCCGTTGGAAAGCGGTCCGAGCTTCGAGAAGAGTTTTTCCAGCTCTTGATGGCGAATCGCCTCGGCTTTTCGGCGTAGGCGGATCACCGCCGGCACGACCTGCTGTTCATCGAACCATTTCAGCACGTCCTCAACTTCACGCGTTATGATGGTTTCCGCCAGGACTGCCTCGCGCTCGCGCGCCTTGCGATTCTCCTCGACCACATGCTGCAAGTCATCGATATCGTACAGATAGACGTTGGCTAGCCCGTTCACGGCTGGATCGATATCGCGAGGCACGGCGATGTCGATGAAGAACATCGGGCGATTCTTCCGCTGTTTCAGCGCACTCTGCACGTCGGCCGTCTGGAGCACGATGTCTGGGGCTCCCGTGGAGCTGACGATGATATCCGCTCTGTGCAGGTATGTGGACAGCTCAGCCAGCGCCACCCCTTCTCCCTGCAGACGAGAAGCCAGGTCCACGGCGCGTGCGATGGTGCGATTGGCGACCAGTAGGTGTCGCACGCCCTGGCTGATGAGATGTCGTGCGGTCAGCTCAGACATCTCCCCGGCTCCGAGAATGAGAACGGTTTTGGCCGAGAGGTCCTGGAAGATCTTCTTGGCGAGTTCCACGGCCGCATAACTGACTGAGACCGCCTGCTCGCCGATGTGCGTCTCCGTACGCACGCGCTTGGCGACCGCAAAGGCCCGCTCAAAGACTTGATTGAAGACAGTCCCTGTGGCGTTGGCACGGCGGGCGATGGCAAACGCTTCCTTAACCTGTGCGGCGATTTGGGGCTCACCAATGACCAACGAGTCCAGGCTGGAGACCACACGGAAGAGATGACGCAGCGCGGCGGCACCATGGTGTGTATAGAGAAACGGTGTCAGCGTTTCGGTGACCAGGCCATGGTAATCACTCAAGAACTGTTGTAAACGGTTGCTCCCGTGGACCAGATTCTGGACATGGCCATAGATCTCGACGCGGTTGCAGGTCGAGACAATAACCCTCTCGCCCCCGTCGGTATAGTGGGCCAGCTTTTCGAGTGGGCCATCGAGGGTGTCTGGGGGAAAATGCAGCCGCTCCCGCCATTCGATTGGCGTCGTTTTGTGGTTTAGACCGACGACAATGATCTCCATCGCCCTAGCGCGATCCTTCTGCCCGAGACGGGGTGTCATGCCATGACTGGTAAGCCCCGTCCGCCTTAGCCAAGGGTATGTATCAAGTATCCAAAGCTCACCGCGCAAAACCCCACGATCACGGCGAACGCTGCGCGCCTTCCCCGCCACCCCAGGTACCAGCGCCCGATAAACAGCAGCATATAGATTCCCCACATAACGATCAGCGGCCAGGTAGTCCGCTCCCAGATCCAGAAAGAGCCCCGTGCATATCGAGCCCAGATGGCCCCCGTAATGATCCCCTGAGTCAGCAACGGAAGTCCGAAGGCCAGCGCCCAGAAGTTCAAGCGATCGAGCATTTCCAATGACGGCAACCGGGCTGAGAACCCTCCCGGCTGCTTGGCCTTGAGGTAGCTATCCTGGATCAGATACATAATACCGCCGCAAAACGTCAACGCGAAGGCGGCATTCCCCAGGAGGGCGAGCACGACATGGGTAATCAGCCAGAAGCTGGTCAGCGGGGGTAGGAAGTGAGCCGCGTCTGGAGGGATCGCCAATCCTAATAGCAGGGCGAACAGTGCTATTGGCATCAAGAAGGACCCCAGCGCACGTATGCGCGTGGCTACCTCGGCAATGAGATACGCCAACACCACGGCCCAGGAGAAGAAGGCCGTGGCGCCTTGCACTTCAGAGAAGAGCAGGGAGCCTACGCGAGCTACTTCCACGCTGAGATATCCCGTATGCACAAGAAACCCAACACACGCGGCTCCAACGGCGTACGGTAACAGCGTGCGTTTCCGAGAAGCCATCAAGAGCCAATGGAACAACGTGCTCAGTATGTAACAGAAGAGGGTCAGGTTGTCGAGGATGACGTTCATGACCCGTCGATTTCCAGCTTAACTCCTGCCACCCATCCTGTCCGCCTCCAATGGCACAGATGTGCGAGGGGAGGCCAGACGTTCGATTTTTTCCAGACGCCGACTATGGCGCCCCCCCTCAAAAGGAGTGTGCAGCCAGGCATTGACGATATCCAGCGCCACCATCTCTCCGGTAATACGGCTCCCCATGGTCAGCACATTGGCATCGTTATGGGCTCGACTGAAGCGTGCCGTGGTGGGATCATGACAGACGGCTGCACGCAAGTGGGGAAACTTATTGGCGACAATGGACATCCCGACGCCCGTACCGCAGATCAGAATGCCGCGCTCAACCTCTCCGGCCCCCATCGCCTCCGCTAACGCGATAGCGAAATCCGGGTAATCGCAGGCCTCTTCGCTATGAGTCCCGAGATCGAGGACGTTATATGAGTGCTCGACGAGCCAACGCCTGACCGACTCTTTGAGACGGAAGCCAGCATGATCGCTCCCGATGCCAATCCGTTCTAGTTGCATGCTGCCGTTCCCTCCAGGATGCCCGTCTCATTCTCCCTCCCCCCTGCTCCTCCCCATCGCGGGGGAGGGCATGCCGTGAGGAAGTGGAACATGGGAGAGTGAGCTACAAATGGTTCATGGCTCGACTGCGCAGCCAGTGATCCGCGAGCACGAGTGCGACCATGGCTTCTGCGACCGGCACCGCACGTGGGCAGAGACATGGGTCATGCCGTCCATGCACTTCGAGATCAACCGCCGCCCCCTCCTTGGTCACTGACCGCTGCGACTTGCTGATCGACGATGGCGGCTTCACCGCCAGGCGGACGGTAATATCTTCCCCGTTCGAGATCCCCCCAAGCATGCCGCCGGCATGATTCGTCTGAGTGCGTATCCGCCCCGATACGTCAGTGTAAAATTCATCGTTGTGCTCGGACCCTCTGAGCGTGACGCTACGGAATCCCAGCCCGATCTCCACGCCCTTGATGGCATTGATGCTCATGATGGCCTTAGCCAGGTCGGCATCGAGGCGATCATAGACGGGCTCGCCCAGGCCAACCGGCACCCCCGTCGCCACCACCTCGACGACCCCGCCCACCGAGTCCCCTTCCGCCTTGGCTGCTAGAATCAGGGCTTCCATCTGCTTCGCCGCTTCTTTATCGGGGCAGCGGACGAGGTTGCGCTCGATCTCGTCGATGTCGATGAGCTGAGCTTCGATCGATCCCACCTGCCGGGTGAAGCCGTAGATCTGCACGCCGACGGTGCTCAGTATCTTCTTGGCGATCGCTGCGGCAGCGACACGACAGGCGGTTTCGCGAGCGCTTGAACGCCCACCTCCGCGATAGTCGCGGAGCCCGTATTTCATCTCATAGGTGAAATCCGCGTGGCCTGGGCGATAGATGTCTTTGATCGGCTCGTACTTACTCGAATCAGCGTCTTTGTTCCAGATCAGTAACGAGATGGGGGTCCCCACGGTCTGCCCTTGGAAGAGGCCCGAGAGAATTTCGACCCGATCCTCCTCCTGGCGAGATGAAGTGACCTTGCTCTGTCCGACTCGACGCCGGTCGAGATCGTGCTGAATATCTTCGGCCGATAGCTCGAGGCCCGCCGGGCAGCCATCGACCACGACGCCGATGGCACGTCCATGCGACTCTCCCCATGTCGTGATGCGAAACAGCTCCCCAAAACTATTTCCAGCCACTGGGTGACCCCCCTATACTCCCTCCCCCCGTCTCCTTTTTAGGGAGAGAACGGGCTGGGAATGCTGGCGACACGACTGATCTTCATATGGTGATCTGCGTGCTGAAATCGGCTTTCGCGTGGGCGAGGAGTTTGGCACAACTGTACCTGACTTCCGCAGAAATGTAAACGGTCACCTCGACACTGGGCAAGCACACCCGATGCCCTGGCCCTCTGCCCTGCTGTCAGGCAAGGCCTCTTGCGGTCGATCCCTGGTGTTTGCCAGCAGGCTGTGGATCAGCTCGACGGCGGCAGATTCGGGCGTTTCTGTCAGAGAGATCCAGTGTATACCAGGTATGCGCCGAAACCAGGTCATTTGGCGCTTGGCCAGGCGCCAGGTGTGGCGCTCGATGAGCTCACGGGCCCGGGCCAAATCCCATGCACCGCCGAGATACGCGACGATTTCTCCGTAGCCTACGCTCTGGAGGGTAGGCAATGTGGAGGAATAACCCATGCTCAGCAGCCTACGCACCTCGCCTTCAAGGCCCATTTGCAGCATTGCCTCGGTGCGCGCCGCCATGCGTTGACGCAGGTCCTCACGGTCACGTGTCAGGCCGATGAGCACGAAGGTCCTGGGTCGGACCGGATTTTGCCACTGGCATTGCCACTGGGAAATCGGCTTTCCTGTCAAGATATAGATTTCCAGGGCGCGAATGATCCGCACACGGTCATGCGGGTGAATACGATTGGCGGCGGTCTGATCCACGGCAGCTAGGCGATCATGCAAGGCCTGGAGCCCCAGGCTGTGCGCTTCTGCCTCCAAGGCTGTCCGTAGGCCTGGATTCGCACCTGGCCCGTCGAAGAGACCATCCGTCAGAGCGCGAATATAGAGGCCACTTCCCCCAACTACGAGCGGTTGTTTGCCGCGGGCTTCGATGGCATGCATGCAGCCCCAGGCTAACTGCGCAAAACCCGCGGCATTGAGGGGGTCATCCGGATTGAGGATATCGATCAGGTGGTGTGGGATGGTGTGGCGCTGAGCAATACTGGGTTTCGCTGTGCCAATATCCAGGAAACGATAGACCTGGCGGGAGTCGCCCCCGACGATTTCGGCGTTAAGGTCGCGGGCGATGGCGAGGCTGAGATCGGTCTTGCCGACGGCGGTAGGGCCGATAATGACCGGGATTGGACGTGTCATCGCTCACTGTGGCACGCTGGCGAGCGCCTGCTCGAAGGCTTGGCGGGCATCTGGTGTGAACAGCACAAATACAACCTGTTTAAGCGACGTCGGTAGGGTGCTATGCAGCACGTTGCACGTCGCTTCGATCATCACGCGCGCCGCCTCGTCAACGGGGAAACCACCCACGCCCGTCCCCAGCGCTGGCAACGCAATACTCGTCAGACCCAAGTCGGTGGCCTGCCTCAAGCTGTTGATCGTCGCCTGATGGATGAGGTCAGCGTCCGTCACCAGATCCTGCCCCATCACAGCCGCGTGAATGACATAACGTGCCTTAAGCCACCCACCTCCGGTCACCACCGCTGCGCCGACGGGAATCGGCCCTTGGCGAACGGCCTCAGCTTCAATGACTTGGCCGCCTTGGCGCTTGATTGCACCCGCGACACCAGCCCCCATCCACAGATGATTATTGGCTGCGTTGACGATGGCGTCGACGGCACATGTGGTGATGTCCCCCTGCACTACTTCAAGTGTGGCCGCGCCTATGTGTGTGATCATCAGCCACTCCTCCACGGGACATAGAAGCGATGGCACCCTCAGCCTAGCCCAATCCTAGAAAGCTAGGTGTCACGATAACGTTTCGGCAAAAAAAAGCCCTCGATCCCCGTGCAACAGGAATGAGAGCTTAACTCCGGTGTCACTACCCTTCTTGGGCACATGTATTTCAGGAGGACCGGACAGACGTGGCGCATAAACTGCCTTGCACGTCTACGAGGTCAGGGACATTTCTCCGGTGAAACGCTCAGTGAGCGCGCGACTCACGCATTAAGCGATGGTGCGCGACCACTTGCTCGACCGGACCTGAGACAATATAGACCACAAACACCGCGAAAATCAAAAGCTCAGGTTTTAGGATCAGCGCAAAGAGTGGAATAATCATTAAAATCAACCAGTTGTGATGACGTCCACGCAAGCGTAGATTCTTAAAGCTCCGATATTTAATATTGCTGATCATGAGAAACGCCAGCCCACAGGCTACACCCAAGATCACCACTGGTTGTGGCTCGGCGAAGACGATAAAGTGTTTCCCAAGCAAGATCAGTGACGCCACCATGCCTGCCGCAGCGGGGATGGGAAGCCCAGTGAAGTGAAAACTCGAGCTCTGACCCACCTGCACATTAAATCGGGCTAAGCGCAGGGCGCCGCAGATCAGGAAGATAAAGGCCGCAATCCACCCAAACCGCCCCACGGGCTCAAGTGCCCACAAGTAGAGAATCAGACTCGGGGCCACGCCAAATGACAGCAAGTCCGCTAAGGAGTCATATTCCACGCCGAAATTACTCGTGGTTTTGGTCAAACGCGCCACTTTCCCATCTAGGCCGTCGAATACAACCGCCACTAGAATCGCGATGGCGGCTTGGTAAAAATCCTCTCTGAGGGCCGCGATGATGCCGTAGAACCCACAGAATAGGTTGGCAGTCGTCAAAACGCTTGGGACGACCTTCCAGAGACTGCCATTCCGCATCCTATTCTCCTTCTTGCCGCACTCGAAGCGGACGACACGGCCTACGTGCCGCCAGATAGGCCGTGAGCTAGGCGAGCGTTTGATCTGGTTGTGCCTCAACAGCATGGGTGGGCTGCGCAGACTGCAAGAGCGATGAGGCGAGAACGCTTTCGCCACCTCGGACGCGTTGCCCTGGGCATGCATACACGGCATACTCAGGTGGTATGAGGATATCGACGCGCGATCCAAAACGGATTAACCCGAAGCGTTCCCCAAGTCTCAGATGGTCCCCTGCCTTGACACGACAGACGATACGACGGGCCAGGATCCCAGCGACCTGCTTGACGAGCACACATGTCCCGCCGGCTTGCAAGGTCACCATGTTCTGCTCATTCAGGTCCGAGGCATCGGCACGAAACGCTGGCAGAAATCTCCCCGGTTGGTACTGCACATCCACCACCCTCCCTGCCATAGGAGCGCGATTGATGTGTACATCGAACACTGATAAAAAGATGCTCACCAGCGTACCAGCTGGTTGAACGAGATCAGGCTGCAGAGGGATCACCGCGACGATTGTACCATCGGCAGGCGCGAGCAGCAATCCTGGCGTCGTGGGGCTCACACGTTCGGGGTCTCTGAAGAAGTATACCACAAAGCCAGTGAGCGCCAGAAAGAACCATCCTCCCACCGGCATGAACGCCAGTCCCAGGATCGCCAACCCGAGCACTGGGAGGATAAACGGCCATCCCTCGCGTGCAATAGGCAGGCGCACTCTGGTTAGATCCCTTCCTTGCGCAGCCAACTCATCATCTGCCGTAAGCGGGCGCCCACAACTTCGATGGGATGCTCGGCATCGCGTTTGGTCAGGGCGTTGAAGACTGGGCGGTTGGCCTTGTTTTCCATGATCCATTCTCGGGCAAATTCTCCCGACTGGATCTCAGTGAGGAGTTTCTTCATGGCTTCGCGTGTCTCCTGCGTGATCACACGCCGTCCCCGCGTGATATCTCCATACTGCGCCGTGTCGCTGACCGAGTAACGCATCATGCTAATGCCGCCCTCATAAATCAGGTCGACGATCAGCTTGAGCTCGTGGAGGCACTCAAAGTATGCGATCTCTGGCTGATAGCCCGCTTGCATCAAGGTGTCGAATCCCGCCCGGACCAATTCAGTGACCCCACCGCACAATACCGCTTGTTCACCGAACAGATCAGTTTCCGTCTCTTCACGGAAGGTGGTCTCGATGACACCCGCCTTAGTACCTCCAACTCCCTTGGCATAAGCGAGGGCGATGCGCTTGGCGTTGCCAGTCGCATCTTGATGGATAGCTAACAAGCAGGGGACGCCGACCCCTTCTTTGAAGAGGCGACGCATGATATGCCCGGGGGCCTTCGGGGCGATCATAAACACATCGACATCCGCAGCCGGCTGGACCTGGCCGAAGTGAATATTAAACCCATGGGCGAACGCCAGCGCGTCGCCTGAATCGAGATGCGGGCCAATGTCCGCCAGGTAGGTCTCCCCCTGCCTCTCGTCGGGAATCAAGATCATGACGATGTCGGCGGCCTTGACTGCTTCCGCCGTGGTCATGACCCGGAAACCGTCGCGCTCCGCCACCGGCCATGACTTACTGCCTTGACGTAGACCAACCACCACATCTTGGCCGTTATCGCGCAAATTCCCTGCATGCGCATGCCCCTGGCTGCCATAACCGATGATGGCGATGCGTTTGCCGTCGAGGAGCTGGAGGTCTGCATCTGCATCGTAGTATAACTGTGCCATGGGTCATCCCCTCTTAGGACAACGCCTTGCTGCCGCGTGATAGGGCCACCGGACCAGTGCGTACGATTTCGAGGATGCCGATGGGTCTAATCAGGTCGACAAAGGCACGAATTTTGTCGCCATCGCCGGTGACTTCGATGACATAGGACTTTGGGCTCACATCGATGATGTTGCCACGGAAGATATCGGTGATGCGCAGGATCTCCGCGCGCTGTTCGGGCTCGGCTCGTACCTTGACGAGGATGAGTTCACGCTCGACGAAATGCTCGCGGCTGAGATCGACGACTTTGATGACATCGATGAGCTTATTGAGTTGCTTGGTCACCTGCTCAATGATGCGCGCATCGCCGCTGGACACAATCGTCATCCGGGAGAGGGTGGGATCCTCGGTTGCCGCCACCGCCAGGCTCTCGATGTTAAAGCCGCGGCCGGTGAACAGCCCTGCCACCCGGGCGAGCACGCCGACGCGATTCTCCACCAGCACGGAGATCACATGCTCGCGCACCCCCTTGTCATGATTGCCCTGATCGGTTGCCTGTCGTGGTGCCATGGACGTAACCGTGGTCGTCTCCTTTATGCCAGAACCATTTTATGCCAGAACCATTTCACGCAGCGCAGCACCGGCCGGGACCATCGGATAGACCTTCTCCTCGGAGTCCACCACGACTTCGGTGACCACAGGGCCAGGCGTTGCGAACGCCTGCTGTAACGTCGGTATGACTTCATGCGGCTTGGTGGCCCGGAAGCCTTTGGCGCCGTATGCTTCAGCTAATTTGACATAGTCGGGAATAGTGCCGAGATAGCTGTGCGAGTACCGTTTGTTGTAGAACAACTCCTGCCACTGTTTGACCATACCGAGGTAGTAATTGTTCAAGATGACGATCTTCACTGGGAGTTGATATTGTACCGCGGTTGCCATCTCGTGCGAGGTCATTTGGAAGCTGCCATCGCCATCGATGCCGATGACCATCCGGTGGGGAAAGGCCACCTGGGCGCCGATGGCTGCCGGCAGGCAGTATCCCATCGTGCCCAGACCGCCTGAGGTGAGCCAGCTCCGCGGTTGCGTAAAGCGGTAGAACTGTGCCGCCCACATCTGGTGTTGTCCGACGCCGGTGGCGATGATGGCGTCCTTCGGAGCCAGTTGGCTAATCGCCTCGATGACGTATTGCCCTTTGACCACCTCGTCCCCTTGGTCGTATTTCAAGGGGTGGGCGTTCGCCCAGCCATCGATGGTCTCTAACCAGGAGGCATGGTCGGTAGCCCAATCTTTCTTGACGGTGCGCAGAGATTCGATGAGCGACCGCAGGACGGTCTTCACATCACCAACAATGGGAATGTCGGTCCGGACATTCTTGCCGATGTTCGATGGATCGATGTCGATGTGAATGATCGTCTCGGCGTTTTCGGCAAAGGCATCCAGACGACCGGTGACCCGATCATCGAAACGGGCGCCAATGGCGAAGATCAGGTCCGCTTCACACATGGCCATGTTGGCCCAGTAGGTGCCATGCATGCCCAACATGCCCATGGAGAGTGAGTGTGTTTCCGGAAACGACCCCAAGCCCAGGAGCGTGGTGGTTACTGGGGTGTGCAGCAGCTCTGCAAGCTCTAGTAGCTCAGGGGCGGCATTTGAGCTCACAGCGCCGCCGCCGACGTACAGCACCGGCTGTTTGGCGTGTGCCAAGGCCTTGGTCGCGCGCCGAATTTGACCGGTGTGCCCCATATAGGTCGGGGCATATCCCCGCAGCTTCACCTCGTGTGGATACTTAAATTCGGTCTCCAGCTGGCTCACATCCTTCGGAATGTCGACCAGCACCGGCCCTGGCTTGCCCGTTTGGGCGATATAGAATGCCTCTTTAATGGTGCGGGCGAGATCTTCGACGCGGCGGACCACATAGCTATGCTTGACACACGGCATCGTAATGCCGAAAATGTCCGCTTCCTGAAAGGCATCATTGCCGATGGCAGTGGTCGGTACTTGGCCGGTGAACACGACGATCGGAATGGCGTCCATATTGGCGGTCACCAAGCCGGTGACGCAGTTGGTTGCACCAGGACCCGAGGTGGCCAGGCACACACCCGGTCGACCCGTGGCCCGGGCATAGCCATCGGCGGCATGGACAGCGCCCTGCTCATGGCGCATCAGCATGTGGCGGATGGGAGCGTCCATTAAGACATCATAGATTTTCAACACCACGCCACCTGGGTGGCCGAAAATGGCGTCCACGCCTTCTTTTTGTAGACTTTCGACGAAGATCTCTGCACCACATTTCTTCACCGCAGATTACCTCCTCAGACCCTTCATCACCATGAGTCGATGCCAAGCTGCTCCGCTCATCAGCAGGTCTTGCGAGCGCTATCGGCACCACTAGATAGAATTTTGGCGAGAAGCGCCATAACGGGTCGTGGGGCGCACTCCACCCCTCTTACAGGACTGTTGGCGCCAAGGTGGGCCTCAAGCGATTGCGAAAACCCTAGCAAACAGCCCTGCTGAAGTCAACTGAAAAATGCATCCATCTACTTGTTGAGACGGGATTTATACTCCTTCAAAATCTCCACCATGCGATCCTTACCCCGGAGTTTGATTTTCTGCACCTGCTTTTTCTCGAGTTCCTGTGCGCTGGTCAAATACCGCAGATTGTTGAACTCTTCCAGCTGACGCTCGTATTGCAGGTGCTCCTCTGCGAGCTGCCGAAACTCGGGGTTCGTCTGCTTGAGGTGCTCGATGAGGGCGTTCTCTTCCGTCTCCATCAGCTGTTCACCTCCTCACAGCAATCACTGCTCATGGGTGTGCCGGCGGGACCAATTGATTTCAGCTTCCGAGGGGCGCACATAGATCGGACTGAGCGCCGCTCTCGGCCCGCCGTGGCCGGTAACCGCTTGATTGAACGCCAGCGCTCCCACCTCGACACTGCACGGCATGCCGAGCCAAGGCGGAGCGAAAATCGCCAAATTGCCTAGATGTCTTTCCCACACACCCCGATAGACCTCGACTCCGGTCCCGAGCAGAAGAGTCGGTTCAGTGATTTTAGCACAAAATGCTTCGGGGGACATGACAAGGTTCGGTGTCACGCGGCGGGGGCCTGAAACGGTGGCGCGAAAGAGGGCCCCAAACACCTCACCTTTGCGAGCATCCAACAGCGCACCGACCTGGAATGGGGCTGACCACGCTTTCATCGCTAGGGCTTCGAGGCTATCGATACCAACCACGTCACGCTGTAACGCATGGCCTAAACCCATCAGCGTCGCGATGCCAATACGCAATCCGGTAAATGAGCCCGGGCCCTGACTGGCGGCGAACAGATCGATCGAGTTGAGGGGAGCTGAGGTGAGGCGAAGCGCTTGGTGAATGAGGGTCAGCAGGCGGGGCGCATGCGACGCAGGCACATCGACCCGCAGGTCGCAGAGGACTCGACCGGACTCCATGAGTGCGACCCCTCCAGCCAGCGTCGACGTATCCACGGCTAGGATTCGCATGGGTTCTCGAATCTATGCCCTTTGGCCTCCAAGAGGCAAACGGGAAGCCCCCAGCAGGCGGCGCATACCCGTTTCGCACAACCTCCTCTGCACCGAATCTTTGACTGCTGGGTAGGCACCACCGCAGGGGAAGTACGTCCGCGCGACGCGGTCCCCTGCGATGCATACTTCTGGCGCCTGTTCGGTTCGGGTCTGTTTTCCTCTGGAATCTAGATGCTAAACGGATTCACGATGAGTAGGATCAAGCATACTACGAGCACGTAGATCACCAAGGACTCGATCAACGCCAGACCGATGATCATCGTAGTAGTGATCGGCCCCGAAGCCCCTGGGTTACGCGCGATGCCTTCCAAGGCACTGCGGATGCCGCGCGACTGAGAGAAGGCTCCTCCGATTGCGGCAATGGCCAGGCCAAACGCTGCGCTGGCAGCCACGATTCCAAAATACCGCAACTCTGCCTCCGATTTCTTGGCTGCCTCAGCCGCTTGTGCTACAGAGATCAAGACCACCAGGAGCACCACCACAGCCAATCCAAGCCATGCCAGCTTCCTCCGCATCCAAATCCCTCCCTTTCGCGCGCTTCAGCGGACGCACCTCAGCGTCTGTGGGTTAATGATGCTCTTCTTCCGCTCCAGCGATGTAGATCATCGACAGCAGCATGAACACAAATCCCTGGATGAAGCTCACAAAAATCCCCAAGAACACGATTGGTAGTGGGGCAATGATCGGCACCAACAGTGTAATGATGATCAGGACGATTTCATGGCCTTGCATGTTGGCAAACAACCGTAGCGCGAGGGTAAACGGGCGAATAATGTGACTGATCAATTCGATGGGCAGCATCAACGGTGCCAGCCACCACAGCGGGCCTGTGAACTGCTTGATATACGCCAGTCCATGCCGACGGATACCGATGTATTGATAGTAAAGGAAGACGGTGATGGCGCATCCGGCCGTGAGGTTAATGTTCGCAGTCGGGGTGAACAACCCTGGAATGATCCCCAGAAGGTTGGCGGTCACGATAAACAACACGATGCCTCCGATGACCGGCAAGTGCTCTTTCGCGTGATGCCCCATCACCTGTTCCATAAACCCTAGGAGCCCCCCGACAACCAATTCCACGAGGCTCTGGCCCCCGCCTGGCACGAGTTGCAGCCGCCGGGTGGTCAAATAGGCAATCGCCAGCAACAGGATCATCGTCACCCACATGTGAGTAACATGGGGGTACATCTCCAATCCAGGTATCTGGAGATACAAATACGGTTCCTTCATTGCGGACTCCGTTTACTTCTGCGGCTCCCCAAGCGGCTTCGCGCGCTGCAGCCCGGCCAAGCAGATGGCCACAAAGATTACCGACAACCCACCTAAAAATCCTAGCGGTTCGACGACACCGTATCTGAACAGCAGATACACCACCCCCGTGATAATGAGATATTTGGCCAGATAGGCACCAAACGCCAGCTTTTTGATTCGGCTACTGGGGCGCTTGTGGGGGTCGACAACCGCGGTCAGAAACATCACCAGCCACTTGAAATGCAGCACACTGAGCGTCCCGCCCAAAGCGCAGCCGCTTGCCACGAGTGGATAACGGGCGATCAGGGCGCCAACCGTCAGCAAGCCGGTCACCGTCCAGCCATACCACTCGACGCGCCGCAATAGTTCTAGGTCGCCATCCACCGTGCGTTATCCCTTCTGGTGCCGACGCATGACGCGAAACAGGTTCGTAAACCCAGCGGCCACGCCAAATACCAGGAAGATCAGGGTCAGCCATGGGTTGGTGTTGAAGGCACGGTCGAGAAAGTAGCCGATGGCCAAGCCGGTGAACGTGCCCAGCACAAGGTGCAATCCGACGCTGCCTAGCAGTCCAAACTGATGCAGGAGCTCATACTTTAAATTGGGCCCATCATTCGCCATATCCCCTCCGGCAGGTCGATGAGCCGATCATCCTCCGTAAACCGACTTCCTGCACACTACTGCGGGGTCGGCACCGGCGGGATCTTTCCTGCTGTTCCGGAATCAGCCTGCGCCGTCATCTGCCGCGACACACTTTCCAGATAGGCCACCAGGGCAACAGCCTCGGCGTCGGGAACCCCGAGATTGGGCATCAAGCTTGCCGGATCAAAGGCCTGTGGATTCTTGATCCACTGCACCATCCAATCGGGGTTCAAGCGCTTCCACGCATCTGTCAAATCCGGGCCCACCGCAGCTCCACCCGTCTTCCCCTGGATCTGATGGCAGGTAAAGCAGGGGTACTTCTCCCAATAGAGCTTCTCGCCCTGCGCCGCCAGCTCTGGGGTGATGGTTTGCGCCACCTGGCCCACCTTCGGCACGCGGTCGTCGAGGAACGCCATCATGATGTAATCACGCACATGGACGGCCTCTGGTTCCGTGAGGGGGAAAGTTGGCATCCGGGCTTGCATGAGGGGTCGAATCTGGTGCGGCTGCTTGAGGAAGCTGAGTAACCAATCGCTGTGCACTTTGCTCCCTTCATAGGCGAGGTTTGGCGCGATCGTTCCCCCTTGTCCGGCCAGATTATGACAGCCCAAGCAGTTGTACTTCTCGAACAGTCCCATGCCGGTCACACGCAGCGCCTGTACATCGGATGGCGTGCTGACATAGGAGGCCAGTAGCTTCTCATCGGTGAAACTACGCAGCTGCACCAACAGCGCCGACGCATCGGCGTCGGAGAAGGCGAAATCGGGCATCTGTTGGATGATGCGCCCCGTGGCATACATACGGGCGTTTTTCATTTTCCCGTAGGTCCAGCCTTCCCACGACTCCTCGATCTGTTTGCCATCGTTATAGAGGTGGACCAGGCGATCGATCGGGGTGATGATATGATCCTTCTTCTTCTCCAGCGGGACATCGCCAAAGACCATCTCCCACGGACGCTTGTCGGCGTAGGTGGTGAGCTCGGCGCCAACTCGGGGTTGGGCCTCCATGCCATAGATGTCGTGGCACCCATAACACCCATAGCGTCCAATCAGCCGATTTCCGGCTTCGACGACCTTATTGTCCGCCAACCTCTGGGCGAAGCCCGGCCGCTCGGTCTTCGCACCCAGGGTCATCAAGTAGGCGGTGATATGGGCGGCCTGCTCATCGTTAAGGCGGAGGTTAGGCATCTTCGTGGAGGGCAGATACTCTTGGGGGTTTTTCACCCAGGCGAAGAGCCAGTCGGCGTTCACCTTCCCGCCCACCCGGCTTAAATCGGGGGCGAAGGCGTTGCCGGTGCCGTTGATCTGATGGCACCCCGCACAACCGATCGCCTCTACCAACTTCTTCCCGGCTTCGGCATCTCCGTTGCCTGGATATTTCGGACCATTGTATGGCGTTGAGGAACTGAGCAGATAGGCCGCAGCCGCCTCCGATTCTTCCCACGAGAGGCGGAAATTGGGCATCTTGGTGGCGGGCCAGTAGGCTTTCGGTTCTTTGATCCACTCGACAAGCCACGACGGATCGACCTTGCTGGCCACCCGCCGCAGGTCAGGCGCAACCTTGGCTTGATGCTCATACCCCTCAGCCAGGTGGCAGCCAGGGCACCCCATGGTTTGAAAGAGGTTCTGTCCATATGCAATGGTCGAAGCAAACTGTAGCCCTGGTAACTCAGGCTGATGGCATTTCCGACATTGGGATTGAATCCAGGTATCGGTGAGGAGGGGTTCGGCCAAACGTGGGGTCTGGTCGAAAATGTGCAGTTCCCCGTGCGCTGTAGGCACGGTGAGGGCCACCCCCTGCCCCGCATGGCAGATGGTACAGCCAAATTTCTCGACGGCGTGATGTGCCGACAGGATGTCGCGATGCGGATGCGTAGCGTATGGCTGCCCAGTTGCCTCAAAGCCGGCGCGATCGATGCCCATGTGGCAGGTTTGACATCGTTCCACGCGCATGAGCGGCTCGTGGAAGTTGGTATAGTTCAGTCCGGTGAGAACGACTTGCTCGATCTCAGGGGGCTTGGGTACCCTAAGACCGGGCAGTATCGGCCGCATGATCTTATCCATGCGCTCGCGGATGCGTTGATAGTCCGATAGCCGGATGCGGCGCTCCTCTTCAAGCTCGTAGAGCGGTGCTTCGGCTGCTTTGATCTCGGCCTGCAGCGCATCCATACGGGCTTTGAGCTCAGCGATCGGAACGTCCAGGGTGGCTATCTGCTGCTCAAGCTGGTCGACCCTGGCCTTATAGCGTGCCGCCGTGCTCAAATCTCCCTCGTGCTCAGCCTTCTTGTATTGGTAGTACTCGGCGTCCAAGCGGCTTTTAGCGAACTGCTGCTCCTGCAACAGATCGGCCAGACGGTTTCTGACCTGTTCGAGCTCCCCGCGTGCTTGACGGTACTGGGCATTGCCCTCCAGCACCGCTTGGGCTTGCTGAATCTTCGTCGCCAGCTCCCCCTGGGTGGGCAGCAGGACTTCTTCCTTGGCCTGCAGATCGGCGCGTAATTGGTTATATTCCAACTCATAGAAGGTGGTCTGATAGTGTTTCCATGGCCGGCGCACAAACGTCTCGTCCACCACGGTGTACAACGAGGCGATTACGAGGAGTATGCTCAGCACAAAGAATGTTCGGCTCAGCGAGCGCTCTTCATCCGGTTGGTAATCTTGAGCCATGGAATATCACGTTCCCTATGGTGTTAGGCCAGCGCCGTTAGAGGTTAAACCAGGGAGTGACCCAGACATATTTGATGTTGAAAGCGAGCCGTAAAATCATCTTCAGCGGCAGCAGCATCATCGTGAGAAAAAGGAAAGCTTTCACCCCGAAGCGCACCAAACCTTCCGCGGCGATCTTGCTCTTGCGTGTCAGGTAAAACAGGCCCGCGCCCACGATGTAGTAGCCGCCCACGAACAGGGCCCCGAAGATAAACGCCCCCAGCGCCGAGCGGATGCCGAAGATGGCGTGCAGATCGACGTTGGTGAGCGCCGCTACTTTATGCGGATCCCACTCATGCCACGGCCAGAACAAGTTCCAGCCGGGGCCGCGGAAGAACACCCCCAAGATGATCAATGCCACCCAGAGCACCAAAAATCCGAACAGATAGACCAGGATGGCGAAGCGTCGCTCCCGGAAGGTGTAGTATCCGGTGCTGCGAGTGTTCACGTCGATGAAGGGGATCGCCATCAGGCCCACGATGATCAGCGTCGGCACTACCACCCCAGCAAACCATGGGTCGAAGTAGACCAACGTCTCCTGCAGCCCGAGGAAGTACCAGGGGGCTTTCGACGGATTGGGGGTCTTCGTGGGGTTGGCCATCTCCTCAAGCGGGGCGTCGATAGCAAAGGACCAGACGGTCAGAAAGGCCATCAACGCAATGGCGCACAGGAACTCGTTCCTGGTCAGGTAGGGCCAGGTGTAGATTTTATCATCCGCAGCTCTCACAGGCTTGGGCGGCGACTGAGGGGTCGCAGGGGCAACACGTGGCGTGCCTCCCTCAGGCGTCGGCTGGATCGCTTCTGCCATCGTAGCATCTCCTCACCGGCTGGTCTTCTCTCGAGATATCCTGCATCTGACTGGCGTGACGCTGTCGAACGGCTTCGCTTCTCACCAGCAGTGACGCGTCGCCACACGTCTCTTCCGCTCGTCAGGGGCCATGCGCTTGCGTCAGCCCGTGTGGCTGTCGACTATAGCGGGCCAGAGATACCCCCATCTTTGCGTACACGCCAAAAATGCACCATCATCAGAGCGCCCGCGAAGAGAGGTAAGAAGACGCAGTGCAGCACATAAAAGCGTAGCAGCGTTGCCGAGCCAACAATCCGCCCGCCGAGTAGGAAAGCACGCGCGTCATAGCGAGGATCAACCCCAATCACCTCGGCAAACGGCCCCTCGTGCCCAAGCAGCGGCGTCGCCCGTGCCATGTTCGTCCCCACGGTCACGGCCCACATGGCGAGCTGATCCCAGGGTAGGAGATATCCCGTGAAGCTCAGCAGGAGGGTTAATGTCAGCAAGAGGACCCCAATCACCCAATTGAACTCGCGCGGCGGTTTGTAGGAGCCGGTGAGAAACACGCGCAACATATGGAGCCATACAGCGATCACCATCGCATGGGCAGCCCAGCGATGCATGTTGCGCACGAACATTCCGAACGGCACGTCGAATTCCAGGTATTTCATATCCAGATAGGCATACTCACCCACTGGCCGGTAGTAAAACATCAGAATAACACCGGTGAAGGTGAGCACCAGAAAGAGCAAGAAGGAAATCCCTCCCATGCACCAGGTGAAGCGGATGCGCACCCCGTGACGTGGGAGCTTGGCTGGGTGGAGATGGAACCAGACATTAGCCAACACCATGAGCAGGCGATTGCGCGGGGTGTCATCGTAGTCATGTCGGAAGATCGATTTCCACAGGGGAGAACGCACAACCGCTCGCGACATCTCATCGGATAGCTTGGCGACGCGTTCTTTCAGGCTCGGTGGCTGCCCGTTACCGTCGCCTCCCGAGCCACGAGTTGACGGCGTTTGTGTTCCTCGTTGCCCACTCGTCCCCACTATCGCACCCCCTCAACGTCAGACCGTTCCACGGTGGATCTCTGCGTCTGGCTGATCCCTATGATACCGAGCCCTAGCGTCAGGACTATGTCCGCTTGCTGATCTCGGGTTGAAACTCCGGGTTGGCCGCTGGCAGCACGGCGAAGTGTTGCAGGAGTTCGCGGAAGCGTACCCCATTGATTAGCTCAATCGGCCCACCCACTGCCGCCGTGCCGGCCTCATCCGAGAAGAAACCATTAGTAATGAGCACCCCCTTCGAGGCGCCCTCGCCCTTGACGGCATCAATCAGGGCCAGGACCTGCACTGCCTCGACCACTTCCCCTGCCTGTAGAAGCTCGCCGTGTACGACGTACTGCCCGCCAACGATTGGCGCCGAATTCACTGCCATGATTTCGAGTTGTCGGCTACCAGCCGTCGTTGACCGCTTGACATCTAAGCCCAGCTCCTGCAATAGTCGGCCGCATAACCATTCAAAACGTTCGAGGGTGAGGGTCAATGGCAGGGCCGCCGGTCCATCCCCGAAGCCCGCTTCTTGCTGCTCCTGGGACACAGGCGCCGAAACTTTCTTCATGGTGAAGATCACCACAAACCCCAGGATGACTGCGACAACGATGGTGATGAACATCGGCGTGCTCCTTGTCCGGCAGACGACTAGCGCGACAGCCGCACGCGCACGCTATTTAATCATTTCACTATAGACATCATCCTTCTTCCCCTGCTCGATCAGCTTGTCGTGTTTCAGGGCCTGGCGAAATGCGACCCACAGACAGAAAATCACGGCCAGGAGCATGCCCACGATTGGCAGGTTATCGGGTTTGGTGAGAATCTCCCAGAAATGTTCCATCGCTACAGCCCTTTCCGACTTCCACATCGATCCGGTCCAGCTCTTAGAATCCCTCCGAAAGCGTGCCCAAACATAATTGACCACGCCCGTTCTTGTCAAGGATTTTTTCCGGCGTCAGATAGCCCCAGAAGACCGACGAGAGCGGGCTGGCAGCGTTATGGCGACCGCTGAAAGTTATGGCTCCGGTCTTTCCCCTCTGCGATGGCACATGACTGCCCTTCACCGGCGGGGAGCGGTGGCGATTTTGGGCGGGAGATTCTATGCTATAATGGGTTTTTGACAGCTAGCAAGATGTGCCAGAGGTAGCACGTGTCATGGTCACGAGGAACTTCCCCTAATGCTCGGTGAGGATTGTATGGAGAAAGAGCCCACGAAGGTCAATGTCGATCGTATGTGGAAGTTTGTACGCACGTTTGCGGACAAGAGCGGCACCACCTTTCATCCGAATCCTGACGTGACTGAGGTGGTCGTCAAAGGCTTAGCGCTGCATCAGGACGAACTTGGGAAACCGCTTTGTCCGTGCAATTTCTATCCCGATAAGGCGGAGGAAGCCAAGAAACGACGCTGGATCTGCGCCTGTGACGAGATGCAGGCCTACAAATACTGCCACTGCCTCTTGTTCGTCCGCGACGACGGCCTTCCTATCACAGAATACCTCCCTGAAGATCACGAAGGTCGCCAGATCTACGGGCTCGTCAAGGACCCAACACCCGACAAGGGCCGGGCGTTGCGTCACAAAGCTGGAAGGCCGGCGGAAGAATAGCTATCCTGGGGGATATGCGGAGCGGTGCGACTCTTGCGGAGGGTGACCACCGCGCTTTTGATTCCTACTGCGATGATCATCGGATGGGGAGCGCCGACTATAAGGCTCGCGTGCATTCCAGGTTGACGGTTCACGACGTCTCCCGCAATCTGCTGACCCTCACGGCGACAGCGCGTGGGGTCAGCATCGCCGAGCGCGGATAGTCACCGCTTGAAGTACCCATCTATGTCGAACACGTCAGCGCCAAAGTACGGCTGTGGCCGTTCATTGGGCGGCGGGTTGTTCTCGACGAAGTCGCAGTCTCCGGGGTGACCGTGCGGTCTGGAGACTGATCGCCAGAATTAGGTGAACCTCGAAGCACGCTTTCGGCTGGTCAAAGACGATCCGAACAAGCCCCCTACTGGACGTCAGCATCCACCAGTTCAGTGGTCTCAGGCAAGTCGAGGTCAACCTGGTGAAGCATGCACCATTGGCGTAGTGAACCGAGGGCGTGGAAATGGCCGATGCACGCCGTCAGACTGTGAGCTCTGATTATCTGCAGGATGTTTGTCTGCGGCGGACCAGTCGGGGCGGTGTTAGGGGAGAAGATCATCGCGGTCGTCAATGGTGAGATCCTCAGCTTGCAGGAATTTGAAGACCATTTGGCCCCTACCACAATTTATTGACTTATTTGGTCTTATTTTGATCTTATTAACTCCCTTAAAAGTCTTGTTGATCATATTTTGCTACGGCAAGAAGCCATACGCACGTGCATCGTCCAGGTGGATGAAGCGGAGGTAAATGATATCTCAGTGCGTTAGACCAGCAGTCAGAACGGGGTCAAACATTGGTAAGGGTCGTGCATGAGCGGGGGATATTATGAGGTGAGGTGTGTACCTGGCTGCGCCACCAGCCCATCGTGCGCACCTTCATTGATCGGTGGGTACAGCTGTTCGTCCGCCTTACCGATAGTCAGATCGTGCAGTATTATTAGGCCCATCAACCGATGATTGGAGCGCCCTTGGATGAAGCGATACGGGAGCAGATTCAGCGCTGATTGGCCGAACGCCAGGTCAATGTTCGATTGACCCCATTGCTCGAAGCACTCCACAAGAAAAGGGACATCGACTTCCCACCGTGAGCTCAAGGCTTGCCACGTCCACCCCTCTGCCCGGCCTGGCCACTGGGGAGCAGGTGTATCATACACAGGTACCTACTCGATCCTCCCGAAGTCCTCCGGTTTCAGATTCTCGATCCAATCGCGAACGGATTGCACGTCCTCAGCCGGCTTGTCCTCGGTCAAGTCGATACTCTTGGCCTCGCGGATGACTTTTTCGGCGACAAAGATCGGGGCCTTCACGCGTAAGGCCAGGGCGATGGCATCGCTCGGACGTGAGTCGATCGCCACCTCAGTCCCATTTACTGCCAAGAAAATGACCGCGTAAAACGTGTTGTCGCGCAGGTCGTTAACGACGATCCGCGACACCTTTGCCTTAAGCCCTTCGAGGATATTGCGGATGAGGTCGTGCGTCATGGGACGGGGTGTCGTGATCCGTTCCATCTCCATCGCGATGGCATTGGCCTCATTGGCGCCGATCCATATCGGTAAGGCTCGATTCCCTTCGACATCTTTCAGAATGACAATAGGCATATTCGTCAATGGATCGAGCGTCAGACCCTTGACTACCATTTGTAACACGGCTCAGTCCTCCCCTCCGCGGTCACTTCGGTCAGTGCAGACCTTGCCTTCGAGGCTGTGTGCCCCCCCCTGTTCGATACATACCGTCACGAGGGAGCCAGTTAAGGACGGATGACCAACGAAGTTCACGGGACGGTTTTGTCGCGTGCGGCCAGTGAGCTGCACGCTCCCTTTTTTACTAGGCCCCTCCACCAATACTTCTTCGCATCGTCCGATCCGAGCCCGATTGCGGCGAAACTGAATGGCCTCCTGGACTGCGAGCAACGCGGTGAAGCGCTCGCTTTTCACGGCCTCCGAAACCTGGTCGTCAAACGTTGCCGCGCGCGTTCCAGGACGTGGTGAGTATTTAAACAGGTACATCGAATCAAACTCGACGGCTTGGACCAGCTGCACAGTCTGCGCGAAATCGTCGTCTGACTCTCCGGGAAAACCGACGATCAGGTCGGTTGAGAGGGCGACATCGGGCACCAACGCGCGTAATCGTTCAACCTGGACCAAGTAGTCATCACGGGTGTAACCGCGGTGCATACGCCTGAGAGTGACACTCGATCCAGATTGTACGGGCAGATGAATGTATTCACACACCTTGTCCAAAGTTCCCACAGTCTTCATGAGTTTTTCCGAGAAGTCACGGGGATGGGATGTGATGAAGCGAATGCGCTCAATCCCATGAATAGGATTGAGCATTTCCAGGAGGTCTGCGAGGTCCTTCCCCTCCGAAGAGCGTTTGCCGTAGGAGTCGATATTCTGACCCAGCAGCGTAACTTCTTTATAGCCCTGGTCCGCAAGCGCTTGCACCTCGTGGACAATCGCCGCAGTCGGACGGCTCTGTTCGCGTCCTCGAGTGTATGGCACGACACAGAACGTACAAAACTTATCGCACCCCTGCATCACGGTCACCCATGCCTGGTAGGGGTTGTCACGCTGGATCGCAAACAGTTGTTCGTCCCATAACGGATTATCGGCGAGATCGCTGAGCTGGTGACGACGGGTCTGGACGCCCGTCAAGAGTGCGGGGAGCTTGGGAATGTTTTGCGGCCCAAATACGAGATCGACGTGCGGTGCACGCTGAAGGATGTGCTCCCCCTCTTGTTGAGCCACACAGCCGCAAACACCGACGATGAGGTCAGGGTTATCGCGTTTGAGCCACTTGAGCTGGCCGAGCTGGCTGTAGACCTTTTGCTCGGCCTTATCGCGAATGCTACAGGTGTTCAGTAGAATCAGGTCAGCACCGCGCGTCTGGCCCGTGATCTCATAGCCAAGACCAACAAGGATGCCTGCCATGCGCTCGGATTCATACTTATTCATCTGGCAGCCATAGGTGATGACTACCGCGCGTTTCGGCTCCATGCGTAGCCTGTCGAGTGACTCGCCCAAGATCGCCAAAGTCAAGAAAATCCGCGACGGTCGCGGCATGCACAGCGCTTAAATATAGCGAGACGCCTGGGGGTTGTCAAGGGAAGCAGCGTGATGACGTGGGCACTTAGAGCCTATCGCAGTAGGCCTGGCTGTTGACATGTGATATCGGCACAGCTCCAAAGCCAACACCCCAGGAGGTAGCTGGCAGGGAAGATGCCACTGCCCCGTGGCAACCATATGCTACAGCCCTAGCAACGCGCGCGAGATCACCGCTTTGGCGCGGTAGGGAGGACCGCCAACATAGGAAAATCGGGCATCGACGGCGACGCTGACCAACATCGCCGCATCGATGGGATCCAGGTCCAACTTGTACATGAGCAGCCGCGCCATCTCGTTCACGGCCATGTGGGAGGCGGCTTCCATGGTGTCGCCCTCGCCGGTCGTCATGATGGCATCTTGGGTGACGACCACTGGGCGGTCGACTTGCAACACCGTCGAGACGTCGCAGCGCAGCGTGACCTCTGCGCCCATCTCGACCGCGGAGCTCGCACTCTCGCCGTCGCCCATGGCAGCATGCACATCTTCGATGGTCAGGAGGGCTCCCTCCTCGAATACTGGCAGAAGAACCTTGGCACCAGGACCGATGGCGATGTTACTCATCGCTCCCCCGAAGGGGCCCACGCTGTTGCAGGACTTGGGCTCGCCGGCCGGTGCGACGCCCATGCGGCCGATCATCGGGGCATACGGGAGGGCGATCTTGTCATTGAACCAGACGCGGTCCCCGTTGATTTGCACTTTCCTCCGGCGCCATTCATCGACGCGATTCTTCAACATCGCGCGTCCTGGAGTGGCCACAATCCAGCCATAGCCCAGACTCGGAGTGATGTCGAGCACCTCGATTGAGAGCGTGTCCCCCGGCTCTGTACCCCCGACGTATACCGGGCCCGTCATGGACATCAAGAGATCCAACGGCGCATCATCTGGGCTGGTATAGCCCTGGAAACGATCGTTGGTCTCCATCACAAACGTTTCTCCCATACCGACGTGAATCGCCGGGGGATTTGCACCACTGTAGGCGCTGACACGCTGGCTCTTGTTGACCCGTTGCATGGCGACTCTCCCGAGTGATTGAGGTGATTCTCCGATAGATTAGCGTGCGCAGCATAGCGTGTTTCGCAAACTATCGCAAGTGCGAGGGATCCGAACCCTTGGGGCGAGCGCGGACCTTTCCATGGGGCTCGGCCTTCTGCTATGATAGGTTGAGCACAGGGGCAGCACGACCGAGCAGACCTATCGGCCCACACCCATCGCAGATGGGAAGATGGTAATCATAAGCGCTGATCGATGGTCCACGAGAGGACGCCCACCATGATCGATCTCTATAGCGATACAATGACGAAGCCCACCCCGGCGATGCGCAAATGCATGGCGGAGGCGGAGGTAGGCGACGAGCAGAAGGGAGAAGATCCCACTGTCAATCGGCTGCAAGACATGGTGGCCGAACTGCTGGGCAAGGAAGCGGCCGTCTACCTGCCGTCCGGGACCATGTGCAACGAGATCAGCTTCGCGGTATGGGGGCATATGGGGGATGAAATGATCCTCCATCGGGATGCCCATCCGGTGCATTTCGAGGTCGGGGGACCGGCCTACCTGGCGCGCCTCATGTTGTATCCTCTTGACGGCCCCCGCGGCATGTTCACGGCGGCGCAAGTGGAAGAGGCCATTCGACCGGAGAGCCCACATTATCCGCGCAGCCGCATCGTCGAGATCGAAAACACACACAATATGGGTGGGGGTTCGATCTGGCCCTTAGCGCAACTGCAAGCCGTCTGCGCCATGGCGCATCGGTACGGGCTGATGACTCACCTCGACGGCGCGCGTCTCCTCAACGCAGTGGTCGCCACTGGTATCGCGGCCAGAACCTATGCGGAGCCCGTTGATTCCGCCTGGATCGATCTGTCGAAGGGACTTGGCTGCCCGGTAGGGGCGGTGCTCGCCGGCTCGCATGCGTTTATCAAGGATGCCCGCCGCCTCAAGCATCTGTTCGGTGGGGCTATGCGCCAGGCGGGCATCATCGCCGCCGCCGGGGTCTATGCCCTGGAGCATCATGTGGCGCGACTGGCCGAAGATCACGCACATGCCAACATGTTGGCCCAGTCCCTCGCGGCGTTGCCCGCAGTGAGTCTCAACCCGACGGATGTTGAAACCAACATTATTATCTTCGATGTAGAGGCTAGCGGCCGCGAGGCCAAAGAGATCGGCGAACGCCTAGAAAAAGCAGGGGTGCGGGTCAGCGTCCTGGGGCGTACCAAGCTGCGTGCGGTCACACATCTAGATGTCTCCCGTCCGGATGTCGAGCGCGCCATCGAAGTGTTTCGACACGTGCTGTGAGCGCTTTTTTCCTAGACACCCCCAGGGCTTCTATGTTATTCCATTGGCATATGGCATGATTGCCATGTGGCATGATCTCTAGCCTCAATGTCATTGACGCCCTCCTGGAGGCGTAGCCGTGAGTGACCGCTTGTCCCGTATCCCCGGAGCCCGCATGGGGGTGCGCTACCTGCTCACCAGTCTCGGATTCTGGACTCTTTTCAATATTGGAATACTCCTCTGGTGCCGGCAGTTTGAGGTGTTCTATTTTCGGGAGCCGTATATTCTGGCGCTGACGCATGTCGCCGCCTTAGGTTGGCTGACCACCGGACTCATGGGGGTTATGTATGTCACGCTGCCGGCGACGTTGGGGGTGCGCCCGTATAGCCTACGCATGGCATCCGTACAATATTGGTTGCAGGTGGTGGGCATCGCCGGTTTAGCACTGACCATGGGCCTCGTGCCGCAGGCGCGGGGTCGAGTCGTGTTTGGACTGCTGACGCTAGGGGCGCTGGTGATTTTCGTCCACAATATTGCAGCGACGGTCGGACGCGGCCAGGCGTGGCATCTCCCCGAAGCCCATTTCGTGATGGCAGTGTTCTATCTGGCGATCAGCGGGCTCATCGGCATGAGCTATGTGTTTTACCTCAATAGCGGTTATGTGCCGCAGACCATGATATCATTGAAGGTCCATGCCCACTTCGCTGGGCTGGGCTGGCTGGCCCTAACACTAATGGGGTTAACGTATAAACTGTTGCCGCTGGAGCTTGGAGTGGAAAACGTCCCCCAGCGCTGGGCTGTCGCCGCTAGTATACTGGTCAGTGTGGTCTTCTGGGGGGTTTTTTTCAGCTATGCCTATGATTGGCCTGAGCTGCGTGTCGCATCGGCAGTGTTGGGGTTGGCCGGTGTGATGTGCCACACCATGCAGGTGCGGACGATCGCCCGATTTTCCAACGCTTCCGCTCTTCTCCCAGGTACGTTTTTCGCCAAAATCCGGGCTCACGTCATCCCCTCTGCCCCGATGGGCGAGGGTGCAGGTGGGGGTGAAAGGCGCCACAGGAGCCTGCTCTATACCCAAGCTTCCTGCCTCTTTGGCATCGCTGCCACATTGCTTGCCATCTTCTTGACTACAGGAGCCGTGGGGGACAGTTTTGCCGTCGAATATGCCTACAGCTACGCCGCGGCCGCCGGATGGTTTGGGCTGTATGTCACGGGACAGACCCTGTGGCTTCTACCATTGCTACATGATGATGTGTACGGGCACACACCCGGGCTGGCGTGGCAGCAGCTGGAATTCCCTGGGCAAGTGGCCGGTACGCTGCTGGTGAGCATCGGGTTGTTGGTGGGCATGGCATTGATTGTCGCGCTAGGCGCCGCGGTGAATCTGGCTGCTTCCGTGCTAGTGACGGCTCGCAGCCTACGTTTGTGGTGGGCACAGCCGGCCATGGTGGAGAGCTAACAATGGTAGAACACAACACGAGACCGCTGATCGCCATTACGATGGGAGACCCTGCCGGCATCGGGGCTGAGGTATGCCTGAAGGCATTGCTCGCGCCGGAAGTCTATACCATATGCCGGCCACTGGTGCTGGGCACGCTGGGGATGCTCGAACAGATGCGGGATGTCCTGCATAGCGGTCAGTACCTGCAATCGGTGAGTAGTCCTGCAGAAGGACGATATACGCCCGGAACGGTGGATGTGCTCGACCTTGCGGACGGGCACCCTGGCCCATTTCTGTTGGGCGTTGCCGCCAAAGAAAATGGCGCTGCCGCCGTGGCGTATGTCGAGAGGGCCATCGCGCTGGCCCTAACTGGCGAGGTGGATGCCATCGCCACGGCCCCCCTGAATAAAGAGGCCATGCGAGCTGCCGGATTCCCCTATGACGGCCATACCGAGCTGCTAGCCGTCAAAACGGGCACGAAAGTCTACACCATGATGCTGGCCTCCGGCGATTTCCGAGTGTTTCATGTCAGCACCCACGTGTCGCTGCGTGGTGCCATTGAACGCGCCAAGAAGACGCGCGTCCTGCAGGTGATTGAGCTGGCCTATCGCGAAATCCAGCGTATGGGCGTGACGGCGCCACGTCTGGCGGTGGCGGGACTCAATCCTCACGCCGGCGAGAACGGATTATTCGGTGAGGAAGAAATTCACGAGATCGGTCCAGCGGTAGAAGAGGCGCAGTCACGCGGTTGGAACGTCAGCGGCCCCATTTCCCCAGATACCGTCTTCGCCCGCGCTAAACGCGGCGACTTCGATGGGGTCGTGGCCATGTACCATGACCAGGGGCACATCCCGTTCAAGATGACCGAATTCGAACTAGGGGTGAACGTCACGGTGGGCCTGCCCATCATCCGCACCTCGGTAGATCACGGCACGGCCTACGATATCGCCGGGAAAGGCGTGGCCGACCCCAAGAACATGGTCCAGGCCATTGTGCTAGCCGCCGAGATGGCACGGCGACGAGTTCCCTTACCTCAACCCTCAGTGACTGGGAGAGGAAACAGGTGAGGGACAGGAAGACAAAGGAGAAGACCATGTACCCCGACATGTATCGCATTCGCCAAACGTTCGCAGGGCCGGCCGTGGCCGATATCCCAGCGACGGTGCAGGCCGAACTGGCGCGCGTCAACGTGGCATCGGTGATCAAGCCCGGGCAAACAGTGGCGCTGACGACTGGTAGCCGTGGTATCACGAACATCGCGACGATCGTCAAAGCGACGGCGGATTATCTCATGACGATCGGCGCTAAGCCTTTTGTCATTCCCGCCATGGGTAGCCATGGTGGTGGCACCGCCGATGGGCAGCTCGATGTCTTGCGCCATTACGGCATCACCGAGGACAGTATGGGGGTGCCTCTCCGGGCCAGTATGGAGGTGGTACAGATCGGCGAGACGCCCGACGGTATCCCGGTGTGGCTCGACAAGTATGCCTTCGAGGCGGATCACATCGGTGTCATCAACCGTGTGAAGCCGCACACCGACTTCAGTGGCGCCATTGAAAGCGGCCTCTTCAAGATGATGACCATCGGCCTCGGCAAATATCATGGTGCCCAGCATTACCATCGGGCCAACGTCCAATATGGCTATGAGCACGTCATCCGCACAGTGGGCCACACGGTATTGAAGCACGCGCGCATCGCCTTCGGGCTCGGGGTCATCGAAAACGGCTACGATCAGACTGCGGTCGTCCGTGCCGTGCGCGCGCCTCAGTTTGAAGCAACAGAGCTGGAGCTGCAAGCACTGTCGAAAAAGTTGGCGGCACGCCTGCCGTTTGACTTCATCCACCTGCTCATCGTCGAGGAGATGGGGAAGAACATCAGCGGCACAGGCATGGACACCAAGGTGATTGGCCGTATCATGAACATTATCGAACCTCCGCCCAAGCACCCGCGCATCCTCCGCATCTATGTGCGCGACATCCATGATGACTCCTATGGCAATGCCATGGGCGTGGGCCTGGCAGACTTCGTGTCGAGACGATTGGTGAACAAAATCGACCCTACCGCCACCTATATCAACGGTCTCACGGGATTGTCGCCTGAGAGTGCCCGCATTCCAGTCACCTTTGACACCGACCGCGAGGCGGTGGAGGCGGCGCTGGGAACCATCGGTTTGGTGAAACCGGAAGAGGCTCGCATCGTGCGAATTCGGAACACATTGCTCCTGGAAGAGCTGGATGTGTCAGAGGCGCTCTTGCCAGAGGTGAAGCAACATCACACGCTGGAAATTCTGTGGGGGCCTAAGCCGCTGATGTTCGACAGCATCGGCGGGCTGTCCAGCTTTATGTAGAGGACCCTACACCCTGCCCGATCTCAATACCAGAGGGTGCGGGTGAGGGAGGGACGAGCGAGTATGTCCACTTGGAAACGATCCATCATTGTGACATCGTGGCGCGCCGACGCGCGCGATGAGACTCCAGATGTCCAAGTCGAAGCCATCAAAGAACGTATCGTCCGCTTCTTCGAAGGCCTTGCCAAGGGAGCCCTGGCCGCCGTGCTTTACGGTTCGGGGACTTTGGTGCTCTCAGGTGTCCTGTTCTACTTTTCCTGGAAACTGGGGATTGCGGCACTGTTTGTGCTCGGTGGACTCCTGCCCCTGGCGGCCAGCGCCTATCTGCTCTGGCGCTTGATGCGGCGAGGGCGTCCGCCGTGGCTGTGGCGTCGGCAATGGCGTCAAGCGGCGATTCTCAGGCTGGCACGGCGGCTGGGAGGGCGCTTGACGGTGGGCGATGTCGTACTCGGGACAGGACTCTCCCTGGGAGAGGCGGAGGCCACGTTAAACGAATTGGCGCGCCAAAGGTACGTCGATCTGGAGGTCTCGCCTGCGGGCATCCTGGTGTATCACTGCTTTCCTCTGGCCAATGCACATGAGAAGAGCCGCGCCGAGCGGGTGTGATCGTAGCTAGTCAAGAGGATCGCGAGACTGCCACTACAGTGCACACGGATGACCGCGGCTAATCTGTGTGCATCTGTAGTGGCATTTTGAGGGATGAGTGGGGAAGGCATCTTATGAACCTGGGACTCGCAGGAAAAGTAGCGCTGGTGACTGGTGGCAGCCGCGGTATTGGCCACGCCATCGCGGCAGCGTTCGCCCAAGAAGGGACACACGTGAGCATCTGCGGTCGGACGCCGGCCGATCTTTCCAAGGCGGCCGATGCCATCAAGGCGAAAGGGGTGGAGGTCTTGGCTGTTGAGGCCGATCTCACTCACTCCACCGATGCGGAGAGGGTTTTGCGGGCGACGCTTGACAGATTCGGGCAGCTTGATATCCTGGTGAACAACGTCGGCGGTGCGCGGGGAGACCCCAGCTGGGCTGCGAGCGATGGTGATTGGGATGACATGCTGCAGCTCAATTTCCTGTCGGCCGTGCGCTTGACCCGTCTGGCCATCCCCCAGATGAAGCGCCAGGGGGGGGGACGCATCATCCATATCGCTTCGATCTATGGACGAGAGTGGGGTGGTCCCACGACCTATAACGCCTCGAAAGCCGCAATGATTAGTTTCTCGAAAACGCTTGCCCGCCAACTCGGCAAAGATCATATCTTGGTCAATACGATTGCGCCCGGATCGATCCTGTTCCCTGGGGGAGTCTGGGAGCGCCACCAGCAGCAAAGCCCGGAGCAGATCGCGCGGTTTCTCGAAACGGATTTTCCCTTCGGCCGCTTTGGGTGGCCCGAAGAAGTGGCACCGATCGTGGTCTTTTTGGCCTCTGCGCAAGCATCGCTGATCACGGGGGCCTGCATTAATGTCGACGGCGGCCAATCGCGGTCGCTGTTCTAAGGATATCATCAGACGGGAGCCGGCCACCGGAGGCGGCCCAGGCGGCTGGGACAGGTGGCGTGGAGGAAACCATGGGAAGCTTTCGCTACTGGCAGTGGGATGGTTCGCAAGATCCCTTTCATATCGGGGTGGATGATGCCATGGATGCGCTGGCCGACGCGCTCTTACGCTCAGGAGATCTGGACTGGGCGTGGCAGCAACTCCTCCGCCGCGGCTTCACGTCGGAAGATGGGTACCGCTCCCTGCGCGGACTGGACGACATGCTGCGCGAGGTCGAGCGGAAGAAAAAAGAGCTTCTGAATAAATACTCCCCTGATTCCTTCAAGCTCGATCAAGAACAGCTCCAACGCCTCATGGAGCAAGCCCAGGCCTATATGGAACGTTTGCAGCAGTTTATGGAGCAGCTTATGCAGCGCTTCCCGCAGCATTCAGAACAAATGGGCGAGCGCATGGAGGAGCTCTATCAAAAGTATCAGCAACTGAAAGAACGTCTTCGCGACCGCCTTAGCAAGCGCGGCAAAGGCGAACGCTCGCGTTCCCAACGGTCCGAAAGTGAGGCGTTCCAGCAGCTCAGCCGTATGCTCGAACAGATGAACCGCCTCCTCTCCGACCCGCGCTTCATGGAAAATTTTCTAAAGAATCTCGAAGCCTCCGCCGCCGACCTCAACAACCTCATGCAGAACCTTGACCAGCTCACCGATGAGCAGCTCGACCAGCTCATGAGTATGCTCGAGCAGATGGAGCAATTGGAGGAGCTGCTCAACAAATTCGCCTTCCGCGGCCCGCAGATGATGGGGATGCAGCAAGGCCAGCAGATTCTCCGCCAGATGCAGCAGATGGAGGATCTGCTCAAATTCGCGCGCTGGGGCTATGGCGACCCCGCCGACATGGACCTGGAAGCTCTCCGTGAGGTTCTCGGGCAGGAAGCCTACGAGGACATGGCCGAGTTGCAACGCTTGCGCCAAATGTTAGAGGAGGCAGGATTGCTCCGCAACACTGGCAATGGGATGCAGCTCACACCCGCGGGACAACGGAAGATCGGCGCCAAAGCGCTGCGCGACATCTTTAAAGAGATGAAGAAAAGCCTGTTCGGGAACCACCAGGCGATCTTGCGTGGGGCCTCCGGCGACCGCATGGACGAAACGAAAACTTATGAGTTCGGCGACCCCTTCCAGCTTGATATCGGGCAGACGCTGAAAAACGCTGTTATCCGCCAGTACAAGGGGGTTCCGGTCGAGGTCGATCCAGTCGACTTCGAGGTCTACCGCACGGAACTTCTGACCCGCTCATCCACGGTCATCATGGTGGATTTGTCCCACAGCATGGAGCTCTATGACTACAACCGTTTCACCGCCGCCAAGAAAGTCGCCCTGGCGCTGGAGAGCCTGATTCGCACCCAGTTCCCGCGCGACAAGTTGTACATCGTGGGGTTCGGGGACTATGCCCGTGAGGTCAAGCTCGGCGATTTGCCCTACCTCACTGTTGGCCCTGAGCATACGAATACCCAGGAGGGGCTCGAGCTCTCCCGGAAGTTGCTGTCGCGGGAGGGCGGCACCAACAAGCAAATCATCATGATCACGGACGGCCGCCCGACGGCAGCGCGTATCAATGGTCGGCTGTTCATTCATACGTGGGGTCTGCATCCCGCCATCTTGGAAGAGACCTATATGGCGGCGGAACGCTGTCGGCGCAGCCAAATCACCATCAACACTTTCATGTTGGCGGATGATTACTCCCTGATCCACTTCGTCAAGGAGATGACCCGCATTTGCCGGGGACGGGCATTTTACACCACGCCCAGCCGCTTGGGTGAGTATATTCTGGTGGATTACATCAACCGGAAACGCAAGCGGATTGCATAGGGACGCGCTGTCAGGCCCCTGAAGTAAGTTGATACGTCTCCGGTGCGCCTGGCCGGATCAGCGGGTGCGGTTTCTCACCTTTTTTTGATCAGACTGGTCTCCTCCGAGGAGCAGATCGCCTGCGCCCCACTGCGCAGGGTGTCGCGAGGGAAGCGATCTCGCGCAACTGGGTGGCGTTGACGTACCGCCGCACCTGCGCGTGTCCAGAGATTGCTGCTGTCCATGGTCCATCTCCTTCAGAGCCTGGGAAAGCTTTGTACCAGTACAGTCTGGTTTTTTCGTCGTTGTCCCGTCCCCCCTGTCAACCTTTCCGCCAGCGAGCCGTGGAGGTTTCCCTTTGACATACCTGCGGGTTTTTGGTAAGGTAAAGGGTCTACCTTGCTCGCAGCTCTTGCCCTTGTCGGACAAGGGTTGAGGTGGCTTTCCTGAGTTCCACTCCCTGGTTTGTATCACAGTCCTCCCGTCACGCGATGGTTAGCTGACCCGCCTCCCCTCCTCCGGGGCGAGCGTGGGAGAGGGCAACCACGGGACGCTGGCGCTCTGAGGTCATAACCCAGGCGATTGCCGATGGCGCAACCCAACCCCCGAGCATGATGATGTGGCGACGACTCCTCGCCCTGGGCATCCGGCGGCACCTCTGGATACTCTCACTTTGTCTCGTCGCCCTCTCTGGCTGCGTGGGGACGCAGCGTCAAGGAGCCCCCGCTAACTCAGCGAGAGAACACTACACCCGAGCGCTGCAGTATCTCTCTATAGGCGCCGCTGAGGCGGCCGTCAAAGAACTGAACGATGCCCTCAAGCTCGACCCGACAAATGCGGAGTTTCATCACCTTCTCGCCTTTGCTTATCACTACGAGGGACGTTATCAGTTTGCGCTGAGCCATTATGCCAAAGCGTTGGAGCTGGCCCCAGGCTACGCTGAAGCCCATGTCCATCTGGCGGGCCTGTATTTGGAGTTGGCTCGTTGGGATGATGCGGTGGCACAGGGGCGCGAGGCCCTGAAGATCACCACTTATCAGCACCCGGAAATAGCCTACAATAGCATCGGGCTGGCCTACATGGGGAAGGGGGACCTGATCTCCGCCCGGCGAGCCTTTCGGGATGCCCTGGCGTATCACGACAACTTCCCCGAAGCCCATCGTAATCTTGGGACGCTCTACTTCCAGCAGGGACACGTCGAGGACGCCATCAGAGAGTTCCGCGAGGCCGTGCGGCTGCGTCCGAGCTATGCTGAAGCCCTCCATGACCTGGGGGTGGCCTACCTCGAACGTGGCAGTAAGGCGGAGGCCGTTGCCCAGTTTCAGAAGGTGATCCAACTAGACCCAGAGAGCGAGCTGGCTGAGGTAGCAAAGTGGTACCTAGGGGCATTGCCGTGATGTGACGGCCGGCGTCACCTCCCTGACCTGCGTCCTTGTTTTGGGATTGCCCCGCGAAAGGTTGACAGGCAGCACGATGAATGGGTCGAACGGCAAAATGGTCATGGCGGATGGCCTTGGCGAATTCCTGCGGCGCGAGCGCGAACTTCGTCATATCAGCCTGGACGATGTGGCGGAACGCACGAAAATCAGCCGTCGCTATCTAGAAGCCATCGAAGAAGAGCGGTATGACCGCTTGCCTGGCGAGACGTTTGTGCGGGGCTTTATCCGTTCCTATGCCCAGTCCATCGGCCTAGACCCCGACGATACGCTGCTCATCTACAACCACTCACGGATGGTTCACGATGTGGCGCCACTGCGGACAGAACGCCTGTCCTCAGCCAGGCGCGCATGGAATGAACGCTTTTTGCTGTGGCTCTTGGTGGCGGGGGTGGTCATGGTCGGTGGGGTGCTCGTGAGCGCCGTTGGCCTCCTTGACAGGCCAGGCCTCCTGCGCTGGGCGTCGTCTCCTCGCCCAGAGACGGCCAACACGCTATCTGCTGGGGTGCCACTGATGCTGACCGTCATTGCCGACTCCGACACCTGGCTCCGAGTGACAATCGACGAACAGGAGTCACAGGACTTGGTGCTGCGTGCCGGGCAATCGACGAAATGGATTGGGCGAGAACGCTTTATCCTCTCCATCGGCAATGCCCGAGCGACGCATCTCAGGCTGAACGGGCGCGATCTCACCATTCCGCAGCCTGCCCAAAGTATCCTCCGCCAGTACGCCATCTCTCGTGACATGCTGCCGTAACATTTCAAACCCCTGAAAGCATTTACCCCTTGGTAACGAGGCTCCTCGGCATCTGCCAGACCGCGGACAGCCTCGTTTAGAGAAAGGGAACCTCATGCTATCGCACCATGGACGGACGATGCTCTACGGAATCTTTGGCTATCCGATCGGCCATTCCTTGTCGCCGCTGATGCATAACACCGCTTTTGTCCATTATGGCATCGAGGCAATCTATCTGCCGTTTGCCGTACAGCCAGCCCACCTCGAGCTGGCGGTCAAATCGATCGCAGCTCTGCAGATGGGTGGCGTGAATGTGACCATTCCGTATAAGCAAGCGGTGCTGGCCTGGATAGACGAATTATCGCCAGAGGCACGCCTGATTGGGGCGGTCAACACGATTCACCTGCGGAATGGCCGTCTGCACGGCTACAACACCGATGGCATTGGGTTTCTACATGCCCTCGAAGCGGTGGGTAGTGATGTGGCCGGCCGGACCGTCATGCTGTTGGGGGCCGGCGGAGCGGCTCGAGCCATCGCCGTGCAGCTCTGCCTGTCGGGCGTTCGTCGTCTGTTACTGGCCAATCGCACCCCGACACGTGCCGAAGACCTCGCCGCCTTCCTTAAGCAAAATATCCCCGCTGCCGATATCAGCGTTGTCACCATGGAGGAATCATCCCTAGCAGCCCAGCTGCCGGACACCGATATCGTGGTCAATGCCACCTCCATCGGGATGCATCCCCACGATCCCCTGCTCCTCCCATCCACGGCGCTAAGCCCACAGCACTTGGTGTGCGATATCGTCTATCGTCCGCTGCAGACGCCGCTTTTACGAGCGGCCCAGCGGCAGGGGGCCCGGACGGTCGATGGGTTGGGCATGTTGGTCTACCAAGGGGCGAAAGCCTTCGAAATCTGGACCGCCCGTGCGTTTCCGATTGCCTTGATCCGAGCCCGGTTGCTGGAAGCTGTCGCCGAACAGCCAGCCACCAGTGCTCCGCCGCAGAAGGAGTGAACGAGAGGATGGCTGCTAGCCTTGGTGAACTCTTTCTCCGCGCCAACCTGATCACCAAAGCGCAACTCGATCAAGCCATTGCCCAGCAGAAAGTCGAAGGGAGCCGCTTGGGCACCGTCCTGACAAAACTCGGTTGGGTCAAGGAGGAGGATGTTAGTCGGTGCTTGGGCGAACAGTACGGCATCCCCTACATCGACCTGGACAGCCAAATGATCCCTCCGGAGGTGATCCGCTTGATCCCTCCAGGCATCGTCCAGAAGCATCTGGTGATTCCCGTTGGCAAGGCTGGAACCACGCTGACCATGGCCATGGCCGACCCCACCAATGTCTTGGCCGTCGACGACATCAAGTTTATGACCAGCTTGAAGGTCGAGCTGATGGTGGCGACCGAGAGTGCCATTCGCCGGGCCATCGACCGCTTCTACGATTCCTCCGAGACGCTCCAGAACGTCATGGCCAGCATCGAAGATGCGGGCATGGAGATCGTAGAGGAACCGCAAGACGGCCATCCGAACATCAGCGACCTCAGACAGGCGGTCGAAGAAGCGCCTGTCGTCAAGCTCGTGAATCTCATTCTCGCCGAAGCTATCAAAAAGGGAGCCAGCGACATCCATGCCGAACCCTATGAAAAGACGTTTCGCGTGCGCTTCCGAATCGACGGCGTGTTATATGAGGTGATGACCCCTCCCCTGAGCCTCAAGAACGCGATGATTTCCCGGCTGAAGATCATGGCCGACTTAGACATTTCCGAACGGCGTCTCCCCCAGGATGGGCGCATGAAGATCAAATACAAAGGACGCGAGGTCGATTTCCGGGTCTCCACCTTGCCGACCCTGTTCGGCGAAAAGGTCGTGATGCGCTTGCTCGACAAATCGAACCTGAAATTGGATATGTCCAAGTTGGGCTTTGCCCCCAAGGCGCTGACCGACTTTGAAGCAGCCATCCGCGCTCCCTACGGCATGATTCTCGTCACCGGTCCCACCGGGAGCGGCAAAACGACCACCCTGTACTCGGCGCTCGATCGTCTGAATCAACCGGAAACGAATATCATAACCGCTGAGGATCCGGTGGAGTTCAATATCAAAGGGATCAACCAGGTACAGATTCGGGAGAACATCGGACTGACTTTTGCCGCTGCCCTCCGCTCATTCCTCCGGCAAGATCCCGATGTCATTATGGTGGGGGAAATTCGTGACTTTGAAACGGCAGAAATTGCCGTCAAAGCCGCGTTGACCGGCCACCTGGTGCTGAGCACGTTGCATACCAATGACGCGCCAAGTGCTATTACCCGCCTGCTGAATATGGGGATCGAGCCATTCCTGGTGGCTTCGTCGGTGATGTTGATTTTGGCACAGCGCTTGCTCAGACGAGTATGCGTACACTGTAAGGCGCCTGTGGTCGTGCCCCTTCTGGTCCTGGTGGACGTTGGTCTCACCCCTGAAGAAGCGGCTTCGATCAGCTGTTACAAAGGTAATGGCTGCGAGGTGTGCAGCCGCACCGGCTATAAAGGACGAATCGCCATCTATGAGGTGATGACACTGAGCCCGGACCTACGCGACATGGTGCTTCGTGGCGGCAGTGCGCTGGAGATCAAACGGGGGGCTATCCAAAACGGCATACGCACACTGCGCATGAGCGGTCTGGAAAAATTGAAAGAGGGCATTACGACGATCGAAGAGGTGATGCGCGTCACCTTCAAAGATTAAATCGACATCTCAGGATGCACACCCGGGTTTGACCTCTTCCCATCATCTAAGCTGAAAAATATTTATTATTTATCAACAAATATCTATTATAATATATTATAATCAAAATCGTGTGAAGCGTAGTTGTCGTTGAGAAGGATAAGACTATGGCCATGCGCATGTATATGTGGGAAGGACGCACGCGTGGGGGTGCTATACACCGGGGTGAGATCGAAGCCGACACCCGAGATGGGGCGATCGCTACGCTCCGTCAACAGCATATCGTGGTCACCACCGTCAAGGCGAAGCCCAAGAACCTTACCCTCCCTGGATTTGGTGGAAAGGTTTCGGAGAAAGACCTTGTCCTCTTTACCAGGCAATTTTCGACCATGATCGACGCAGGCTTGCCATTAGTCCAGTGTTTGGACATTCTCAGTAAGCAAACTGAGAATAAGACATTCGCGAAGGCGATCGTGGAAATCAAAAAAGAGGTCGAGGGGGGCAACACCTTTGCCGATGCCTTGCGCAAATATCCGAAGATTTTTGACGAACTCTACGTCAACTTAATCCAGGCAGGCGAGATCGGCGGGGTGCTCGACGCAACGTTGGCCCGCCTGGCGGGGTATATCGAGAAAGCGCGATCGCTCAAAGGCAAAGTCAAATCTGCGATGGTCTACCCCTCAGCGATTATCTTCGTTGCCGTCTCTGTGGTCGTCTTTTTAATGATATTCGTCATTCCAGTCTTTGCCCAAATGTTTCAGGATTTCGGTGGCACGTTACCGTGGCCGACTCAGCTCGTCATTGGGCTCAGCAATCTGATGAAGAATTATATTCTCTTTGCGATCCCTGTCCTCATCGTGGCCGTGTTTGCATTCAAGCAGTACTATCGAACCGAGTCCGGAAAGCGAGTGGTCCACCGGTACATGCTCAAGGTACCTATCCTGGGCCCATTACTGCAGAAGGCAGCGATTGCACGGTTCGCCCGCACGCTGAGCACCCTACTTGGCAGCGGCGTGCCGATCATCGACAGCCTGGACATCACCGCACGGACAGCTGGCAACAAAGTGCTAGAGGATGCGGTGCTGGCCTCGATTAGCAATATTAAAGAGGGACAGACGCTGGCGACCCCACTCGCCAAGCACGCGGTGTTCCCCGCGATGGTCGTACAGATGGTGGAAATCGGTGATGTGACCGGCGAGTTAGATACGATGTTGAGCAAACTCGCTGATTTTTATGAAGAAGAGGTCGATCGTGCCGTCGAGGCGCTTACCGCGATGTTGGAACCCATGATGATGGTGTTCCTCGGCACCGTTCTGGGGTTCATCATCGTGGCCATGTACCTCCCCATCTTCAAAATGGCCTCACTGGTCAGCGACTAAGGAATCATGCACAACCCAAGTCAACCGTCACCCTTGAACCGTCGAGTGAAGGGGCTCATGCTGGGGCGGGTGATCGTGATCACCTTCTTGTGGGTCGTGTTGGTGGTATTAGAGCTTACTGGCGATCCCACACCCACGCGGCTACCGTTAACCTACGTCATTCTCATTACCTATGTTCTCACCATCCTCTACGCCTTGGTGCTGCGGCAGCAGCCAGACCTCGAACGCTTTTACCGCTGGCAAGTGTGGGTGGACTTACTCATTGAGACCGCTATCGTCCAAAGCACGGGCGGCCTCGACTCGGGCTTCGTCTTTCTGTACATCCTGTCGATCGTTACGGCCAGCACCGCACTTCCGAGTCGATCGATCTTTGGCGTCGCTGCCACCGCAAGTGTCCTGTATAGCTTCTTGGTGTATCTGGATTTTATGGCTATTATTCACCCGCTGCCTTCCCCCTTCACGCTCAGGGCTGAGGCGATTCCCAGTGGTTCTTATGTGCTGTATGCAACGCTCTTACGGATGACGGCATTTTGGGTCGCGGCCTTGCTCAGTCGATATCTTGCCGAGTCGCTGCGCCAGACCGGTCAGGTGCTCCAGGAGCAGAGGGCGCGTCTGATTGGCCTGCGTGCTTTCCACGAGAATGTAGTGAATAGCATGAACAGTGGATTGCTCATCACCGATATGAGCGGGCGAGTGGTCTCGTCGAATCATGCCGTCGGACGCATCCTCCAGCTCCCCCCAGGGGGGCGGCAGGGTTGGCTGGCTCAAGAAGTGTTGAGTTTTATCGATCTCGATGAGATTGTGATGGAGACCGAAGCATTTGATCGGGGGCTCAACCGGGCGGAGGGATTGTTCAAGCGTCCGGATGGGAAGGAAATCATGTTGGGCGTCTCCTCCTGCCCGTTACGTGATGACCAGGGGGCGGTCCATGGGTTGATCTTCAATTTTCAAGACATCACGGCTATCCGCGCCATGGAGGCCGAGATCAAACGGGGCGAGCAGCTGGCGGCGGTCGGTCGTCTGTCGGCCGCCATCGCCCATGAAATTCGCAACCCGCTGGCCTCAATCAGTGGCTCGATCCAACTCCTCCGCGCTGAACTCGCCCTCGATGAATCGAACCAACGGCTGATGGACATCATTGCCCACGAGATCGAGCGTCTGAACACGATTATCACCGATTTCTTGGCCTATGCACGACCACGGCCGCTGCAGTATGACGAGGTTGATATTCACAAATTAATCGCTGGGACTCTGCACCTCCTTTGCAAGGGGCTACCCGAGGGGAGTGCCGTGGCGATCCGTACTGAGTTCGTGTCTAGAGTCCCGCCGATCGTGGTTGACCCCCAGGGATTACGGCAAGTGATTTGGAATTTGTGTTTGAACGCCGTGCAAGCCATGCATTACCAGGGTACTCTGACTGTGTGCACAGCACTCCAGCCCGTGTCGAATCAGCCCTATCGCGGCAACACGCAACTGCTGACTGCCGCACGGGAGTTAATCATCGACGTGTTAGATACCGGGCCGGGCATGCCCCTGGAGGTTAAGGAGAAGATCTTCGAGCCTTTCTATAGCACAAAAAACGGGGGCACAGGTCTGGGCCTAGCGACTGTGGACCGAATCATTTATAATCATAAAGGCAAGATTGAGGTCGATAGTCAGTTGGGCCATGGCACCACGATGCGTATTCATCTGCCATTACTATGTACTACCGCTGGGATCGCCAGCATCCCCGGAGGTGAGTAGCGTATACGTCTTTCCGTCGTCACCCCTCTCTCGCCATTTGCAGTCCTGCCAGCGCCCATCGCCATGGGGCGCAGGTTCATAATCCGATGGAACAGCACTTTGTATGGTCGTACGATATCTTGGCTCCCGACCAAACGGTGCTAGGCTCATCAGTCAATAATGGCTATGTAAGTAGGTAAACCCTGAGAACCCGCTTCATGATGCCCATAATAACACCCTCTCAGGTCTATTGGACGCAGATCTCGACGCTCGCCCGGCATCTATCCGATGGCGATGAGGTGATTACCCTCGGCTATTTAGCCGGGGCCAGCAAAGCTCTATTTTTGGCCAGCTTGATTCATCGGCTCCGACGACCGTTGTTAGTGGTCACCTCAACGGCAACCGAAGCTGAATTACTCGTGCATGATCTCCGCTTCTTCACCACCTCGGCTGAATCTTCTACGAGGATCGTGCTGTTCCCAGCCGAGGAGCATGCGCCATACGAACCGGCCTCCGAAACCTCTGACCTCACATCACAGCGTCTCATCGCCCTGCGGTCCATGCTGCAAGGAGACGTGCAGATCATCGTCACTACCCCGCAGGCCATTGTTCCCTACGTGATGCCTCGTGTGCAACTCCAACAGGCTGGTCTTGACCTGGTGCCGGGCATGACGATCGAGCGGCAGGAGTGCATCGAGCGCCTGTTACGATGCGGCTATCACCAGGTCGATCTGGTTGAGGAATGGGGAGATTTCGGCGTCCGTGGGGGGATTATCGACCTCTTTCCACCGCACCTGCCACGCCCCATCCGCCTGGAGTTCATGGGGGATGAGATCGAATCGCTCCGGGAGTTCGATCTGGCCACGCAGCGGTCTTTGAGAGCTGTCGAGCAGGCGACCATCGTACCTCTACGCGAGTTCATCAAGGATCTCCCACCCTGGGATGAGATCGAGGCCCGGGCCTCAGCCGCACACCTCGATCTCACGAGGCTCCAGGAGATCGTGACCTGTCTCGAGCAATATATTTTCCCGCCGGGGGTGGAACGCCTGCTCCCTTTGTTCAGTAATGCCTTAGAGCCGTTATTTAATTATCTGCCCCCCGATGCCGTGCTAGTGCTCGACGAGCCGGCGGTCATCGATGCCAAGCTGGAGGAATTTAGCACCTCCGTCGAAGAAGGCTACCAGCAAGCCCTCCTGCGGAAAGATCTGGTCGCCCCTCCCACTGCGCGGTACGTGTCAGCCTCCCTCGTCGCCGAATGCTTCCAGGTGTGCCAACGCGTAGTGCTACAGACCTTGGCAGGAGATCTGCGTGAGAGTCAGGAAACCGAGCTCCTCACCGGTCATGGGTTGGGATCGTATCAGGGCCGCTGGGAGACCCTCGTCCAACTGATGGCCACGCGTCTGCAGGAGGGTTATACTGTCCTGATCGCAGCGGCGAGTCTCACGCAGGCGCGCCATATCCAAGATCTGCTCCGAGAGGCCGAGCTCGCGGCCGAGGTCTTGACCACTCCTCCCGACCTGCTGCCAGCCATCGCGCCGGCATCACAGCCAACTCCTGCCCCAACGCCTGCCCCGCGAGTCGCCACTTCTGCCACCATTCCATCCGCTTCGGGTCTGCGCATTTGCGTCGGCAGCCTCTCCGGCGGCTTCGTCTTACCCGCGGCTCAGCTCATGTGTGTGGATGCAGGCGAGAGGTGGGGAACACGACGGTCGCGCGCGCGCCGCCCGCGTCCTTCGGCTCGGGCGCGTCTGTTCAATTATCGAGATTTGAATCCGGGAGACCACATCGTCCACCTCGACTATGGCATCGGCCTGTACCGGGGCACCACGATCCTGAAAGTGGGCGCCGAGGAGAGCGAGTTCCTGAGCCTGGAGTTCGCCGATCACGACAAAGTCTACGTGCCGATCGATGCGCTCCACCTGGTGCAGAAATACCTTGGAGCCGGTGGGGAGATCCCGGCGCTCAACAAGCTCGGCAGTGGCACGTGGAATCGGACCAAACGCCGGGTGAAATCGGCCATCCGCGAGATCGCACAGGAACTGCTGCGGCTTTATGCGGCGCGCGAGGTGAAGTCAGGTTTTGCGTTTTCGCCCGATACGTCCTGGCATCAAGGGTTCGTCGAGGCCTTCGAGTTTGAGGAAACTGAGGATCAGCGACGCGCTATTGAAGACGTCAAAGGAGACATGGAAAAACCGCATCCGATGGATCGCCTGGTCTGCGGGGATGTCGGCTATGGGAAAACCGAGGTAGCGTTGCGTGCTGCCTTCAAAGCCCTGATGGATGGGAAACAGGTGGCCATCCTGGTGCCAACGACGATTTTGGCGTTGCAGCATTGGCACACCTTCTCCAGACGCTTTGCCTCGTATCCGATTTCGGTCGAGATGCTCAGCCGCTTCCGCCCTCCGGTCGAGCAAAAGAAGGTTGTCGAAGGCCTGCGCACTGGCAACGTGGATCTCGTCATCGCCACCCATCGACTGTTGCAGAAGGACGTGGAATTCCAGAATCTTGGGCTGCTGATCATCGATGAAGAGCACCGCTTTGGCGTTGCCCATAAGGAACGCATCAAACAACGCTACACGCAGGTTGATGTCCTTACTCTCACAGCCACGCCCATCCCGCGTACCTTGCATCTCTCCATGGTCGGGGTCCGCGATATGAGTGTGATCGAAACCCCACCCCCTAGTCGTCTCGCCGTGCGTACCTATGTGCTTAAGTTCGGGGATGCGGTGATCCAGGAGGCCATCACACGCGAGATCGAGCGTGGCGGCCAGGTGTTTTTCGTCCATAACCGTGTGGAAAGCATTGGCGCCATGTATCGCTACCTGCACCGTCTCGTCCCGCAGGCACGCATCGCCGTGGCCCATGGCCAACTGCCCGAGCAGCAACTGGAGCGAGTCATGGTGCGCTTCATCAATCGCGAAGTCGATGTGCTCCTCTGCACGACCATCATCGAATCGGGGCTGGACATTCCTTCCGCCAATACGATTATCGTCAATCGGGCCGATCATTTCGGCCTGGCCCAGCTCTACCAACTGCGCGGACGGGTAGGCCGGGATCAGGATCAGGCCTATGCCTATCTGTTGATTCCTGGGGAGAAGACGCTTACGGGGCTGCCCTGGGAACGGCTCAAGGCCATGCTGGAGTTCGCCGATCTTGGCGCGGGGTTACGCCTGGCCATGCGCGATCTGGAGATTCGTGGGGCCGGTAATATCCTTGGCGTCCAGCAATCTGGACATATTGGCGCCGTCGGCTTCGATCTCTACTGTAAACTCATGGAAGAGACCATTCGCGAGCTCAAGGGCGAGCAGGTCGAGGACGAGAAGGAGCTGCAGGTCGTGCTCAAGATCGGTGGCTTTCTCCCCAAAGACTATATCCCCAACACCGCGCAGCGCCTCGATCTCTACCAACGGTTGTACGCTGTCGACAACGAGGCCATGCTGGCAGAGTTGCAGGCCGAGATCATCGATCGGTTCGGGGTCTTTCCAGAGGCAGTAGAAAAGCTACTGTGCCTGGTCGAGCTACGGACCCTCGCACGTCAGCTGCGATTGTTGAAGATCGAGCGACGGCAACAGACGGTCGTCTTTGTGTTCGATCCTGTCACCCCAGTCCCGCCCGAAAAGATCGTCGCGCTGCTGCATGAACATCGGCGGACGTTACGCTTTATCCCCGAGCATACTCTCGAACTGAGGCTCATGCAGGACACCTGGGCAGCCGTGTGCAACGCCATCAAAAAAGTCTTGCAGCAGTTGCTGTAGGGTGATACGATTCGGCCCATGTCAGTGACGACAGGGTCCTCAGCGCGCACCGCGAATCGTTTACCCTGCACACACCGATTTCCCTCCCACTGTTCGACGATAGAGACAGAAGGTGACCAGAGCAGACCAGGTCCCAAACGGCCGTCATGCTCGGGGAAGGATGAGAATCATGGTTGATCGGCTCAAAAGCATTTTTGGCAATTGGCGTATGCTGATTCCCATCCTGTTTCTGGCCGTTGGGGTCGTGATCGGGGCGAAGTATGGCGTCGAGTACTGGATTTACACCATGACTCACGTCTACACTGATGACGCCCGCGTGAAAGGGGCGATGGTGTCCTTGAGTCCAGAAGTCTCCGGTCTTGTGCGTAAGGTTCACATCGATGAGGGGAACGAAGTCAAGAAGGGGATGGTACTGATTGAGATCGATCAAGCCGACTATCTGACGCAGCTGGCCCAAGCCGAGGCTGCGTGCGAAGCGGTGCAGACGCAGTTATTGGAAGCACAACGCGACCTTGATTTGCAGATTCAACGCCAGGGCAGCGAGCTCGCACGTGCCAGGGCGCTTGTTGATGCGAAGAAGAGCAAGCTCAGCGAGGCGGAAACCGACCTCGTCCTGGAACGTGACAAGAGCAAGAATAGCATTCTCGAGGCCGAAGCCTCGTACAAAGGGACCCTGTCCCGTCTCAAGGAGATGGAGCATGGCCTCAAGGCGGCGGAAAGCGACCTCGACCGCGCCAAACGATTATTTGCCGAAGGCATTATCGCCACCGAGAGACGCGATCAGACACAAGTTGCCGTTGATCAGGCTGCCGCACGGTACGCGTCTGCCCGCGAAGGCGTGGAGCAAGCCAAGGCTCGCCACGCCGCCACCATCGGATCGGAGAAGATGGTTGAGCTGCAGTCACGACGCGTGACCACGTTGCGAGCGGAGGTGAAAGAAACCGAAGCCGCCTATCAGCTCGCCATTGCCAACGCCGGGATTGAGGATCTCAAACGCGAACGGATCAAGCTGCTCGAAGCCAAGCTAAAAGAGGAAGAGGCGAAAGTTGCCGCCGCCCGGTTGCGTCTGGAAAACACCATCATTCATAGCCCGATCGACGGGGTAGTCAGTCGTAAGCGCGTCGAGCTTGGGGAAATGGTCCAGCGCGGTCAACCAATTCTCGTGGTGAACGATCCTCGAGATGTGTGGGTGCTCACCAATGTGAAGGAGACCTATATCCGCGACGTGCATGTCGGTAGCCCTGTCGATGTCTGGGTTGATGCGTACCCGAGTCGCATCTTCCGGGGTATAGTCGAGAGCATCGGGGCCGCCGCCATTTCAGAATTTGCCCTCTTCCCCCCCACCGGGAATTTTACCAAAGTCGAGCAGCGTATCCCCGTTCGTATTACTGTCGATAGCATCGATGGACTCCTCAAACCCGGTATGATGGTGATCGTCGGGATCGAAATCCCCCGAGGAGGCAAGGAAGGGCGTGAAACTACGACGAAAGCTTCAAGCTCAGTCAACTAACGCGCCCCGGCGCGTCCTGCTCGTCATCGCCTTCACGGCCTTCTTGTTATGCTGTTGGGATAGCCAACCCGGACAGGCGTTGATGATCGATCGCATCGTCGCCCGGGTGAATGACGACGTCATTACGCTGAGCGAACTGCAGGAGGAAGGACTCCCACTCTTCGAACGTCTACGGGCAAATTATACTGGCAAGGAACTTGAGTCCCAGGTTCAGCGTGCCGAACGTGAGTTCCTTGATCAGCTGATCCTCAGGCGCTTGCAGCTACAATACGCCAACCAGAACGGCATCAGTGCCTCGGACAACGACATCACTGCCGCCCTCAAAGACGTGCTAACCCGCAACAATCTGACCCAAGAGCAGCTGACCGATCTCCTGACTCGCGAGGGACTTACGCTCCAGGACTACAAGGACCGTTTGCGCGAGCAGATCATCCTAGCACGTTTGATGAATCAGGCTGTGCGCTCCCGTGTTTCGGTCGATGCTAGCGAGGTGGAAGCCTATTTTAAGGCCCATCAGGACGAATTTAACCACCCCGCCCAAGCCAGGGTCCGTCATATCTTTTTCCGTATCGATCCAGGCGCGCCACCACCACAGCTGGATGCTGTGCGTGAACGTGCGTCCCGGGTGCTGCAGGAAGCCCGGAATGGGGGTGATTTCGTCAATCTGGCGCAACGCCACTCCGAGGACGCGACAGCCGCGAACGGCGGCGACCTGGGGGTTATCAGGCGTGGGCAGGCGCTACCGGAGTTTGAAGAGGTGATTTTCACCATGCGGGAGGGCGACATCAGCGAGGTGATCCGCACGCCCAACGGCCTGCACATCGTCAAGATCGAAGCCTTCAGCAAAGGGTCTGAGCAGCCCTTCCCAGAGATCAAAGCTGAGATCGAGCGCCGTCTGCTCCAGGGGAAAATGGAGCAGCGTTTTCAGGACTGGACAAACGAGTTGAAGGATAGGGCCTTCATCGAGATCACCCTGCATGAGAGTACCCCGTAAGCCAGATGCCGTGTGTCGCTGCGCTCACATCATCCTTGACAGCATGCATTGAAGCGGCTATGATGAGCTCAATTGTACTCCTTTAAAGTAGTCCTGAGAGGCTAGAAGGATACGCAGGTGACAAATTTCCCTCTCTTGTCGATGGTATCGTGGGCCTCCTTACCGTAGGTAAGGAGGTTTTTTTTTGAGCAAGTGCGAGAGCTGTGGCAGACCCAACGATGAAATCCGTGATTATGGACGAGGTGGCGATCGATCGGGCCCTGACACGCATTGCCCACGAAATTCTGGAGCATAACAAAGGCTGCCAGGATGTAGTGCTAATCGGCATCCGGACGCGGGGGATTCATCTGGCGCGGCGGCTAGTGGACAAGCTCCGCGCCATTGAGGGAGAAATCGTGCCGCTGGGGGTGATGGATGTCACGCTCTACCGCGATGATCTGCGGCATCGCGTCGATCATCCTAAGGTCGAACGGACGGAGATTCCGTTTCCGCTGACCGGCAAGCGCGTCATCCTTGTCGATGATGTGCTGTTCACTGGGCGTACCATCCGCGCCGCTCTCGACGGGCTGATGGACTTCGGACGACCTCGGTCAATTCAGCTTGCGGTCCTGGTGGACCGGGGCCATCGTGAGTTACCCATTCGGGCTGATTATGTCGGTCGCAATGTCCCCACGGCGATGCCAGAATCGGTCGAAGTACGTCTGCGAGAGGAAGACGGCATGGAGCAGGTTGTCATCCTGGAGCGTCCAGAGTCCCGCCGCCAGGCGTGACCCCACTCGGATGCGAGGAGGGAGATCTGCATGACTTTTACACGCAAGGATATCCTCGGCACGCAGGAGATGAATGCCTCGGAGATTACCTATCTTCTGGATGCGACCGAGTCGTTCCTCGAGGTGTCCACGCGAGAAGTCAAGAAAGTTCCTACGTTGCGAGGTAAGACGATTATCAACCTCTTCTACGAGCCGAGCACACGCACACGGACGTCCTTCGAGATCGCTGGCAAACGGCTCAGTGCTGATGTCATCAATATCTCCAATAGCAGCAGCAGCGCGGCCAAGGGGGAAAGCTTGAAGGACACGGCTCTGACGCTGGCAGCCATGGCCGCGGATGTCATCGTCATCCGTCATCCAGCCTCCGGTGCCCCACACTTCCTGGCCCGCCATGTCCCAAGCGCGGTGATCAACGGCGGCGATGGGACCCATGAACACCCTACCCAGGCCCTTCTCGACCTGTTCACGATCCGTCAGCGCAAGGGCGCGTTGGCAGGGTTGCGCGTCAGCATCGTCGGCGATATCGCCCACAGCCGCGTGGCGCGCTCGAACATCTTCGCGATGCGCGCGATGGGCATGGAAGTGCGCGTCTGTGGTCCCGCCAGCCTCTTGCCAATGCAGGTGGAATCGCTGGGGGTACACGCTTGCACGGACCTCGATACCGCCCTCTGTGACGCCGATATCATCATGGTCCTGCGCCTACAACTGGAGCGTCAAGAGAAGGGGTTGATCCCTTCGCTGCGAGAATATTCGCAGCTCTATGGGCTCAACCTCAAACGTTTGGATCAGGCCAAGCCTGATGTGCTTATCATGCACCCTGGACCAATTAATCGCGGTGTTGAGATCGCTCCGGAGGTGGCGGAAGGCCCCTACTCATTGATTCTTGACCAAGTTACCAATGGCGTCGCTCTCCGTATGGCGCTGCTGTACCTCCTGACTGGGGGACCGGGGTATTGAGGGGCGCCGTGGCCATAGCCGTCTTTCTTCCAGGAGAGGGTTGTGGTGAAGGGGGGCTGCAGGCGTGAGCATTTTGATTCGCGGTGGACGCGTCCTCGATTCTAGCGCAAATCTCGACGGCGTGATGGATCTCCTCATCGACGCCGGCAAAATCGTCTCGGTCGGCGGGGATGCTGCAGAGACGGCCTGGCAACGGGAGGGTTCGACGCTCTATACCCCGCTGGAAGTGATCGATGCGCATGGTTTGCTGGTAGTACCTGGCTTGATCGACATCCATACTCATCTGCGCGAACCCGGCTATGAATACAAGGAGAGCATCGAGAGCGGCTCTGCGGCCGCCGTGGCTGGCGGCTTCACCGCTATTGCCTGCATGGCCAATACGGCTCCGGTCAATGACGATGCGGCGGTCACCAGGTATATCCTCGACAAAGCGCGTGCCGTCGGCTTGGTGCAGGTGTTTCCGATCGGCGCCGTCTCCGTAGGCCTGGCGGGGGAACGTCTGGCGGAGATTGGCGAGTTGAACCAGGCGGGGGTGGTCGGCATCTCCGATGATGGAAAGTCAGTGATGAACAGCCAATTGATGCGCCGCGCCCTGGAATATGCGGGCATGTTCGGACTCCCGGTGATTTCGCATTGTGAGGACACCCAACTCGCGGCACACGGGGTGATGCATGAGGGTCGGGTGTCCACAGAGCTCGGTTTACGAGGCATTCCTGCACAGGCCGAGGATATCATGGTCGCACGCGATATCGCCTTGGCCGAGTTGACCGGAGGGCGCTTGCATATCGCCCATGTGAGTACGGTCGGGGCGGTCCGCTTAGTCCATGATGCCAAAGCCAGAGGGCTACGCGTCACGGCCGAAGTCACGCCGCATCATCTGTTCCTGACCGATGAGGCGGTGCGGGGCTATGATCCGAATACCAAGATGTATCCACCTTTGCGCACTGCAGCCGATGTCGAGGCCTTGCGACAAGCGCTCAAAGATGGCACCATCGATGCGATCGCCACTGATCATGCACCGCATGACCTCGCCGACAAAGAAGTCGAATTCGACCAGGCACCGGTGGGGATCATCGGTTTGGAAACCTCTCTGCCGTTAACCCTACGGCTAGTCAATGAAGGTGTCCTGACCCTCACCGATGCCATCGCGAAGCTCACCTGGGGGCCATCCCAGGTCTTGGGGCTGGCCAAAGGCACCTTGCAGGTGGGGGCGGATGCGGATGTGACGCTGATCGATACCCAGACGGAATACGTCGTTGATCGTCGGGAATTTCGCTCGAAATCTTGGAACTCGCCATTCCACGGCTGGACGCTGAAGGGCCGGGCGGTGATGACGCTCTGTGCCGGCAAAGTCGTATACTCGCACGGGCCTGAACGGATTACCTCTATGTCCGCACCTGCAGGGGAACGCCGTACACGAGGGCGCAGGGGGCGGAAATCATCGGGCACGTAGGGGAAGGAGCGTCCATGAAGCAGGCTCTATTAGCCCTTGAAGACGGTACCATGTTCTCGGGCAAACCCTTCGGAACACTTGGCGAGACCTTCGGCGAGGTGGTCTTCAACACCAACCTGACGGGCTACCAGGAAGTGCTGACTGATCCATCCTACAAAGGTCAAATCGTCAGCATGACCTATCCCTTGATGGGGAATTATGGCATCAATGAGGCTGACCTCGAATCGGTGCGGCCTCAGGTCGAAGGGTTTATCGTCAAAGAAGGCAGCAAACGTGCCAGTAATTGGCGTGCGCAGTGTGGTCTAGAGGAATGGCTCCAGCGGCACGGCGTCGTCGGCATCCAGGGTCTCGACACCCGCGCCCTCACCCGCCATCTGCGGACACGGGGGGCGATGCGGGGGGCGATTTCGACCACTGATCTCGACCCCGACAGCCTGATCGCCCGAGTCCAAGCGTCTCCAGGGCTGATCGGACGCGACCTGGTCTGCGAGGTGACCTGCGATGGACCGTACGCCTGGAGCGATGGCGAATGGTGCTGGCCGATGGGTTACGCCCAGGACATTGCCGGCCCCCGTGAGCGGTTTCGCGTCGTGGCCTATGACTTCGGCGTTAAACGCAACATCCTCCGCAAGCTGGTGAACAGCGGCTGCGACGTCACCGTCGTACCTGCCAGTACCACGGCATCCGAGGCGCTGCAGCTCAATCCCGATGGCATCTTTCTCTCCAATGGCCCCGGAGACCCCGAAGGAGTGCCGTATGCCATCGAGGCGGTGCGACAGCTCATCGCCGTCAAGCCGATCTTCGGCATCTGCCTCGGGCACCAGATTCTCGGGCTGGCCTTGGGGGGCAAGACCTACAAGCTCAAATTCGGTCATCGCGGTGGCAATCAGCCGGTCATGCACTTGTCGACGCACAAGGTCGAAATCACCGCGCAGAACCACGGTTTTGCAGTAGATGCTGACAGCTTGCCAGCCGAGGTCGAGGTAACGCACCTGAATCTGAACGACCGCACCGTCGAAGGCATGCGTCACCGCGAGCTGCCCGTCTTCTCCGTCCAATATCACCCTGAGGCCTCGCCAGGGCCACATGACTCCTGGTATCTGTTTGAGCGCTTCAGAACCATACTCGGTGAGTATGCGACGAATCGTCATAGAGTGCAGCAGGATCGAGGTCTTCTCGCCCGTCCATAGCTGAGGATCGTGTGTGCACTGCCCCCACTGTACACGAATGCCATAGGTCGACGGCAGTCGTAGGGAAAAGGAATTGGTTGTATGCCCAAGCGGATGGATATCGAGAAAATTCTGATCGTGGGTGCGGGGCCCATCATCATCGGCCAGGCGTGCGAATTCGATTACTCGGGGACACAGGCGTGTAAAGCGCTTAAGGAGGAGGGTTATCAGGTCATTTTGGTGAACAGCAATCCTGCCACCATCATGACTGACCCTGAGATGGCCGATCGCACCTATATCGAACCCATCACCCCCGAAATCGTCGAGCAGATCATCGCCCGTGAACGCCCCGATGCACTACTCTCGACAATGGGCGGTCAGACCGCGCTCAACATCGCCGTGGCACTCGCCGAAACCGGTGTGCTCGAACGTTATGGGGTGGAACTGATCGGCGCGAAGCTAGACGCCATCCGTAAAGCCGAAAGCCGGGAGCTGTTTAAAGCCTCGATGCAACGTATTGGCCTGGAGGTGCCGGCCAGCGGTCATGCCCACTCGCATGGTGAGGCACAGGCCATCGCCAGCACGTTGGGATTCCCAGTGATCATTCGCCCCTCCTTCACGCTGGGCGGTACGGGGGGGAACATCGCCTATAACCAGGAAGAATTCGAGCGACACGTCGAATGGGCACTGAACGCTAGTCCTAATCGCGAAATCCTCATTGAAGCGTCGGTGCTTGGCTGGAAAGAATTTGAGTTGGAGGTTATGCGCGATCTGCGCGACAATGTGGTGATCATCTGCTCGATCGAAAATTTCGACCCCATGGGTGTGCACACCGGCGACAGCATCACCGTGGCCCCGGCCCAAACCCTGACGGATAAAGAATATCAACGCATGCGCGATGCAGCGACCGCGATCATCCGCGAGATCGGCGTCGAAACAGGCGGCTCTAACATCCAGTTCGCCGTCAATCCGGAGAACGGCCGCATGGTGGTCATCGAGATGAATCCGCGCGTGTCGCGGAGCTCCGCCCTGGCTTCCAAAGCCACCGGCTTCGCCATCGCCAGGATCGCAGCCAAACTGGCCATCGGTTACACCCTTGATGAGATCCCCAACGACATCACACATGAGACACCGGCCTCGTTCGAACCGACGATCGATTATTGCGTCGTGAAGATTCCACGCTTCACCTTCGAAAAATTTCCACAGGCCGATCAGACGCTCACGACCCAAATGAAATCCGTGGGCGAGGTGATGGCCATTGGCCGTACCTTTAAGGAGTCGCTGCTGAAGGCGGTGCGCTCACTGGAGATCGGTCGATATGGGCTGCAACCGATGCTCTCGGAAGCGCAGCGCCGCACATCGGAGGGGCATGAGACGATTCAGCGCATGCTGCGCTGGCCGAATTGGGAACGGTTGTGGTATATCGCCGAGGCCTTCCGCGCCGGTTTCGACGTTGAAACTATCCACGCGCTCTCGCATATCGACCCATGGTTCCTGTCTAACATTCAGGAGATCGTTGAGTTCGAGGAGCGGATAGGGGAGGGGCAAGTTGGAGGTGTTGAACTACTCCGCGAAGCCAAGGAACTCGGCTATGCTGATCGTTACCTTGCCACCCTCCTCGGCCAGGGGGAACGAGCTATCCGTGCGCAGCGTCTGCAAGCGGGCATCAACGCCACCTTCAAGCGCGTCGATACCTGTGCAGCTGAGTTTGAGGCCTATACACCTTACCTGTACTCCACATACGAACGCGAGTGTGAAGCCAATCCCACGTCGCGGCGGAAGATTGTGATCCTGGGGAGTGGTCCGAATCGCATTGGTCAAGGGATTGAGTTCGACTACTGTTGCGTCCATGGCGTCTGGGGGCTGAAAGAGGACGGTTTCGAGACCATCATGGTCAATTGCAACCCGGAAACCGTCAGTACCGATTACGATACCTCTGACCGCCTGTATTTCGAGCCGCTGACGTTGGAAGATGTGCTCAACATCGTCGATGTCGAGCAGCCGGAAGGGGTGATCGTGCAGTTTGGCGGACAGACTCCGCTCAACCTGGCGGTGCCCCTGCTCAACGCCGGTGTCAACATTCTTGGCACCTCTCCCGACAGTATCGACCGCGCCGAAGATCGAGAGCGCTTTAAGGAGCTTCTGCACCGCTTGAGCTTGCGGCAACCGGCCAATGGCACGGCCTCCTCGGCGGACGGAGCGGTCGCCATTGCCCATCAGATCGGCTATCCTGTCATCGTGCGTCCCTCCTATGTTCTGGGCGGTCGCGCTATGGAAGTGGTGTATGATGAGAGTGACCTGCGCGAATACGTCGACCGCGCCGTGAAAGCCTCTCCGGAACACCCCCTGCTGATCGATAAATTCCTCGAGGACGCCACCGAAGTCGATGTGGATGCCATCGCCGATGGCGAAACAGTGGTGATCGGGGGCATCATGGAGCATATCGAGGAGGCCGGAATCCACTCCGGGGACAGCGCCTGCTCGCTGCCGCCGTATTCGCTGTCATCCCGCATCATGGCGGAGATCAAAGATCAGACCAAACGCCTGGCGTTGGAACTGCGGGTGGTGGGACTCATTAATATTCAGTTCGCGGTCAAAAACGGCGATGTATACGTGCTGGAGGTCAATCCACGCGCGTCCCGCACCATTCCATTCGTCAGCAAAGCGATTGGCGTCCCCCTCGCGAAACTCGCGGCACGGGTGATGGCCGGCAAGACCTTGCATGAAGTCGGCTTTACGAAAGAACGCGAGATCAACCACATCGCCCTGAAAGAGGCGGTCTTCCCATTCATCAAATTTCCGGGAGTGGACACGATTCTTGGTCCCGAAATGAAATCGACCGGTGAAGTTATGGGGATCGATCTGACGTTTGGCCGCGCCTTCGCAAAATCGCAGTTGAGCGTTGGCCCTGCTGGCAGTCTTCCCACCAGCGGGACCGTGTTCATCAGCGTCAAGGATAAAGATAAGCCGGCGGCTATCCAGCTTGCCAATGCGTTGCATGAATTGGGGTTTGCCATCCTTGCCACCCGTGGCACAGCAGACGCGATCCGTGCTTCGGGCATCCCAGTTGAGGTCGTCCTGAAGGTGATCGAGGGAAGGCCCCATGTCGTCGACTACATCAAAAGCGGCACGGTGCAATTGCTAATCAATACCACCATGGGGAAAAACTCCATCCGCGATTCATACGATATCCGACGTGCGGCACTGGTGTATAATGTCCCCTATTGCACGACTATTCCCGGGGCGTTTGCGGCGACTCAGGGCATCAAGGCACTCCTCGATGGTCCACTGGCGATCAACTCCCTGCAGGAATATCATCAACACGTCCTTGTGTGAGACGGTACCCACCCGACAGCCCTGCCGTTCCCCGCTGGTGTCGGATGGATACACACGAGGGCTAGATTGAGGCCTTAGCCAGGGGCGATGGGGTATCACCCTAGGCTGTTCTTTCAGGAGACTGGCGTGGCAGAGCAACGGATCAAGGTTGGAACGCTGAGAGAAATTCCCCGCAGCTACGGCAAAGTGGTACAGGCCGGCGGCAAACTCATCGCGCTCTTTAAGATGCAGGACACCGTGTACGCCATCGATAATGAATGCCCCCATCGGGGGGGACCAATCGGTGAAGGTTCCGTCAGAGGCAAGCTCGTCAGTTGCCCCTGGCACCTCTGGGCCTTCGATATCACCTCTGGACAGTGTGTCTCCAACCTCTATGGGCATGTCCGCAGCTATGCTGTGAGCGTCGACGGCGATGATGTATGGGTGATGGTCGATTGAGCACCTACGTCACCGCCAGGGACTTTCCGGCATCGGGGGCTATCTCACCTAGGTGAATAGCTCCCCCCGCTGCCGTCGTTCTCCTCCCCCGCCGCATCTGATGTCATCTGCACCGAGAACACCATTCCGGTAGATCTCTGGAGGTCATTCCTGATCCATCCCACGAGAGACCCCTGCTCCTCGCCTCGCAGGCTGCCCTCCCCCACGCCCCCCACTCATCTTGTGATGTCGATAATCCCTTTGAACGATAAAGAGATTTTCCGCTTGACCCCCGTACCCCATTCATCGATAATGCGCCTGGTTTTTGTAATCAAGGAATTCAAAAAGATCGGGTCCTTACCTTCGTCGCCGATTAACGAAAACGCTTAAAAAGCTGCCACGATATCAATGTACGCATCGAAATCAGCAAAGCTGAAACGCGGCTGTGTCCAAAACGGCACCGTCAATGAAAGTTACCAGAACGACGAGCCCTTCATGCGCCTCCGCGTCCTTGCCGGCGACAGCATGAGCACGCGGGGATACTTGGGCCGTGTAGGTAGACAAACGACGCAGCATTCTTTGTAGGGGAGTGTCATCATGGGTGAATAACGCTGCTATCCTGGATGCCTGGAAACATTGGCATGGAGAGGTGGTCGGCGGACGACCTCTGTCCCATCCGTGCCGTCCCACTCCAACCAACCAAAGGAGGTGTCGCATGCCGACGGGGACGATTAAACGCGTGTTCAAAGACCGTGGGTTCGGGTTTATTCGGACGTCGGATGGACAGGAGATCTTCTTCCACCGCTCCGGCCTGCGCAGCACCCGTTTCGAGTCTGTCGCAGAGGGGGATGCAGTGGAATTTGAGGTGGAATCCAGCCCTAAGGGACCTCGAGCCGTGAATATCCAAGTTGCCGAGAAACCGTAGTCATCTCGCGGCGCCCAGGCGAAGCCGGCCGATCGCTGATCCGCCGGCCTCCACCCTGGGTAAGCGCGTCGTGTTGACGAAAGCAACATCGGCCGATGGCTCATAAACGACCATTATTTCACCTACGCCCTCAGCCCACCTAGAATTGGCACGCCGACCGGGTCACTCTGCTGCTGGTCAGCATTCTCATAACCATCTGTGAGGGGCATCATGCATGCCGTTCGGCGGTGATCAACCTCATTTGAAGGAGATTGCTTTGTATGTCCACCATCCGTGAATCGGATCTCCCAGGCATCGGCCGCAAATTTCAAATCGAGGCCCAGAGCGGCGACAAGCTTATCGTTGTGGTTCATGATGATGGGAGACGCGAACTGTACCACTTCGATCCCAACGACCCGGATGAATTGCTTTCCATGGTTACCCTCAACGATACCGAAGCGCGACAAGTCGCCGGCATCATCGGCGGCCTGAATTATACACCCAAAGCTTTAGAATCCATGAGCATCACTCTCGAAGGATTAGTGATCGAATGGTACAAAATCGAGCTTGGCTCCGCTGCGATTGGACAAACGATTGGACAACTCCAGGTGCGCCAGGCCACCGGCGCCACCATTATGGCCATCATCGAAAAGGATGGCCGCAAGCACATCAACCCTGGCCCCGATCAGACACTCGCTGAGGACGTGACAGTGGTGATTGCCGGAGAGCGGCAGCAGGTGCAGGCGTTCAAGCGACTCATCACCCAGGGGAGCCAATAGCCGATGGAGCACATCGTCTTTGAGGTTGGTTTGGCACTAACCCTCATCGCCGCCGCGGCGCTATTCTCCGCCCGCTTGAGGTTTTCGGTCGTGCCATTTCTCATCCTCGCCGGCATGGTCGTTGGCCCGCACATGCCCAAACTTGGCATTATCGACTTACGCTTCATTCAGAGCGCCCCGCTCCTTGAATTCATGGGGCGACTCGGGATTCTGTTCTTACTGTTCTATCTCGGTCTGGAGTTCTCGCTTGGCCGCTTGATCAAGGCTGGACGCTTGATTGTAGTGGGTGGGACGATCTACATCGCCTTGAACTTTGGATTGGGGCTGGGGTTTGCCTGGCTGATGGATTGGCCGCTACGCGAGATGCTGGTCGCCGCCGGGATCACCACCATTTCCTCCAGTGCGATTGTCGCCAAAGTGCTGGTTGACCTCAAACGCACAGCCAATCCGGAAACCGAAATGATCCTTGGCATCATCATGTTCGAAGATATCTTTCTCGCGGTGTATTTGACGCTCGTATCAGGTTTGGTGTTGAGCGGTGCCTCCTCGTTCAGCCAGGCGGCCACATCGGCTGTGATAGCCCTTGGCTTCATGCTGGCTGTCCTTGTCGTGGGGCGCAAGGCCACTCCCTGGTTGAACCGAGCGCTCGACATCTCCTCAGATGAAGTCTTTTTGCTGATCATCTTCGCGACCTTGCTGCTGGTCGCCGGTTTGTCGGAGACCATTCATGTGGCCGAGGCCATTGGCGCGTTGTTGGTCGGGTTGGTGCTGGCCGAAACAGAGCATCGTCAGCGCATCGAGCATCTCGTGATCCCATTTCGGGACTTTTTCGGCGCCATGTTTTTCTTCCACTTTGGCCTGACTATCGACCCCTATGCTTTGGGTGGTGCAGTCTGGCCAGCGCTGGGCGCTGTGGCGCTGACGTTGGCCGGCAATTTCGCCGCCGGAATGCTCGCCGGCCGCAGCGCCCGGTTGTCACCACGGGCCTCCTCCAACGTCGGACTGACAATCGTGTCTCGGGGTGAGTTCTCCATTATTATGGCTAATTTAGGCCGGAATGGCGGTTTGCTGCCGATCCTACAACCGTTTGCTGCGCTCTATGTGCTGATCTTAGCCATATTGGGGCCCTTGCTCACCATGCAATCGCGGTTCGTGTTCGAACAGCTCAACAAAATCTTCCACTGGCAAAGGCCTCCGGACATGAAAGAAGACCCCCCACGCGTAGATGGTACACCCTAGGCGCAGAAACACTGCTGAAAAGGTACCGCCTCAATCCTACGGTTGTTCCACAGTCTTGCGGTCGCGCTCGCGTTGCCGCAACTCCACCCGGCGGATTTTCCCACTGATGGTTTTCGGGAGCTCGGTGGTGAATTCGATCTCGCGGGGATATTTGTACGGCGCGGTGACGCGCTTCACATGCTCCTGGAGGTCTTGCATCAACTGCTCGGAGGGTTGATGGCCCGGCGCCAGGATGACAAAGGCCTTGACGATCTCGCCACGAATCTGATCGGGGCTGGCCACCACCGCCGCCTCGGCGACAGACGGATGCTCGACCAGCGCACTCTCGACCTCGAAGGGCCCGATGCGATAGCCAGCGCTGATGATGACATCGTCGGCCCGTCCGATGAACCAGAAATAGCCATCTGCATCTCTGATAGCGCGATCGCCGGTGATGTACCACTCACCGCGGATACAATTCGACGTCGCTTCTGGGTTGCGCCAATACTCTTTGAACAGGCCCACTGGACGCATCGGCGTCAGCTTGACGGCGATGTCCCCTTCGGTACCGACCGGCACTTCACGCCCATCGTCATCCACGACGCCGATCGTCAAGCCCGGACTGGGCTTGCCCATCGATCCAGGCTTCACCGGCAGGGGCGGGAAGTTTGCCACCAGAATCACTGTTTCGGTTTGGCCGTAGCCATCGCGAATAATCTGCCCCGTACCGCGCTGCCAGGCGTCGATGACCTCCGGGTTCAGTGGCTCCCCGGCCCCGATGCAGTGACGCAGGGCAGCGAGACGGTAGTGGCGCAGATTCTGTAAGACGAGCAAGCGATAGGCGGTTGGCGGCGCGCAGAAGGTGCTGATAGGATAGCCCTCGAGAAGCTCCAAGGTCTGCCGGGCATCGAAGCGACCTCGCCCGTCGAACGTAAACATCGCCGCCCCCATGATCCAGGGGCCGAATAGGTTGCTGTATGCCGCTTTGGCCCATCCCGTATCGGAAAGGTTCCAATGCAGATCGGTGGGCTTCAGGTCCAACCAGTACTTGCCCGTGACGATATGACCGATGGGATACGACACATGTGTGTGCAGAACCATTTTGGGATAGCCCACGGTGCCTGAGGTGAAGTAGATCATCATGGGCTCATCGCTGCGCGTCGGTTCGGGTTTGAGAGTGCTCATGGCCGAGGCCACTGCCCGGGCATAGTTGACCCAGCCCTCACGTTCCTCCCCGAGTCCAATCTTCAGACGCAACGTTGGGCATTCATTGGCCACCTGATCCACCTTCAGCGCCCCTTCTTCGTCGGTGATCACGGCGACTGCTTCGGCCGCTTGGATGCGATAGGCGACATCCTTCGGAGTCAACAGGGTCGTGCCAGGCATGGAGATGGCGCCGATTTTCATGATGCCGAGCACCGCCTCCCACCACTCGGGCAGGCGGGGCGACATGATCAAGATGCGGTCGCCCTTGCGGATGCCCATGGTGCGCAAGGCATTGCCTACCTGGTTGGAACGCACCGTGAAGTCGCGGAAGGTGAGGCGCTTTTCTTCCCCGCGTTCATTGACCCACAGCATCGCCAGCTTCTGGGCATCCTCACCCCAATGATCGACCACGTCGAAGGCAAAATTGTAGTGCTTGGGGACTTCCCAGCGAAACTCGCGGCAGGCCTGTTCGTAATCGACCATCTCAGGATACACAGAGAACCCTCCTTCGAAAGGCTAGGACTGGGGACTGAGTGCTGTGGACTGAGTGCTGGGAAAGCACTGCCACCACTCAATCCGCAGTCCACACTACTCAGTCCTTCTTCTATGACGCTTTGGCGACCGGATTTTCCAGCACCCCCAGCCCGGCGATTTCGACGCGCACTGTTTCACCCGGTCGCAGCCAGCGTGGCGGTTTGCGTGTGAACCCGACCCCAGCGGGAGTACCGGTGGAAATCACGTCACCCGGTTCCAGCGTCATGACTTGCGACAGGTACTCTACCGTCTCGGGGATCTTAAAAATGAGCTGGCGAGTGTTAGACCGTTGTAGGACTTCGCCCGCGATGCTGAGACTGAGGTCGAGGGTGTGTGGATCCGGGATTTCATCTTTGAGCACGAGGGCCGGCCCCATCGGGCAATGCGTATCAAAGGTCTTGCCCACCATCCACTGCGAGGTCACGAACTGATAATCGCGGGCGCTCACATCGTTGATGATGGTATAGCCGGCAACATAGTCCAGGGCTCGTTCGCGGGGGATATGATGACCGTGGCGTCCGATGACAAAGGCGAATTCCGCCTCATAGTCGATCTGCTCCGTGGTGCGCGGGATGAGAATGGTTGCACCTGGTCCGACCACACTATTGTTGTACTTGGCGAACAACGTCGGTACCTCAGGGATCCTCTGGCCTGTCTCCTCGGCGTGATCGCGGTAATTAAGGCCCAAGAGAATCAGCTTCCCCGGTCGTGGGATTGGGGCCCTGAGCGCCACCTCGCTGCGCGTGAACACCACCCCGTCACGCTTCAATCCTTCGGCCTGCTCTCCGGAGCCGAGCCCCTCCCGCACGTACCCCTCGGCCTCGTGGATGGCCGCCAGCGCTCGTTCGTCCGCCTCTAAGATGCCGATCATGTCTGCCGGCACGAGGGCATCAGCCATCGCCTCGGCGCGTGGGTCTCCACGTTGCGCCAAAAGCACCGTATAAGCCCGGTTGACATCGATCACATGCTCCCGTTCAAGCAGCCCCACACGCTGAACGCCTCGATGGCCATAGGTCACGAGCTTCATCTCAGTCTCTCCTCAGTTAAGACTCCGTATGCGATGCGTAGCGTTGTGCAGACGCGGGAAACAAGGGTTAGCCCAAGGTAGTCCAAAGGTAAAATCGCTGTCAAGCTGAATTGTGGCGGTGGCCCCGCGTGATCACCTGCCAGGGATGAGATGGCTGGTCTGCACTGGCAATGACGGGGGTTGGGTAAGGCCGGTTGACGAAAAGCGTGCTGCGTGCTCTCTCGATCACTACTCCCGCCTGAATTTTGACACCCGTCGATTTCTTGACGGTCGAGCGATGGCATCTTGGACCGGTCTTTCAACCAGCAGCGTAGCCTAGAACCACCCGAACCGCCAGAGAAGCCCCCTTGAAATGTTTTATCGATATTTGTCAAAAATATAATATAATGGTATTAGTATTGCTCCACATGACTCGGAAGCAA
>Ga0137403_10000232_pt1 | contig 70505 bp, 63 predicted proteins | sample CZOMad2_1_16fung_FD_122057 | JGI IMG/M metagenome (GOLD analysis project Ga0137403, IMG submission 122057) | Vadose zone soil fungal communities from Angelo Coast Range Reserve, California, USA - CZOMad2_1_16fungal (Hybrid Assembly) | ecosystem: Environmental > Terrestrial > Soil > Vadose zone...
GCGAGGGTGCGGCGGAGCGCCGGCTCGGCGAGCTTCCCGGTAACAAACAGGACGCGAGCAGGCAGGCGGGCAGCCGCGCCGGCGGGCTTGGGCCGGTCGGCCAGGCCCGGGTCGGAGGTAGCTGCCCGCCTGCTCGGCTGCCCGCCTACCCGGCCTATTTGGGATCTCCCGGCCGCACCCACTTGTTTGGCGTCCCCTCCAGGGCGCCGCCGCTGGGGCGCCAGAGCACGTGATCCTCGATCTTCCGGGCGAGCTCGAAGTCCTTGTCCGAGATTCCACCCGCGGCGTGGTTCTGGAGCTTCACGGTGACCCGCCCCCACGTGACGGTGAGGTCGGGATGGTGATAAGCCGCCTCGGCCAGGTAACCGATCGCATTGACCAGCATCAGTGTGGTGGGCCAGCCGTCGGTCTTGTACACTCGCCGGATCCAGCCATCCTCGAGATACCAGCCGGGCAGCGCCTTGAGGCGCTCGGCGATTTCTGCGTCGTTGTAAGTGCGTTCCTTGGTTGCTGGCATGGGTTGCTCCCTGGCTGATGGATCTACATTACGACTCCTCCGTTCACCATAATCACCTGGCCGGTCAGAAACGCGGCCTCGTCCGACGCCAGGTAGACCGCCGCCCCCGCCACGTCCTCCGGGGTACCCCAGCGCCGGAGCGGTGTCAGCTCGACCACGTGCCGGCGCCAGGTCTCGGGGGCCTCGTCCTGAAACGCAGTGGCGATGAAGCCGGGGGCCAGCACGTTGACCCGCACGCTGGGCGCCACGTCCCGGGCGAGCGATCGGCTGAAGCTCAAGATTCCGCCTTTGGCCACGGAATAAAGAACCGGATTCTCGCCGGCCATGCCCTGGCTTACATGGTCCCATGACAGGTTGATGATCAGGCCGCCACCGGGCTGGTTGCGCATCAAGTCGGTGGCGGCCCACGATGCCAGCACGGTTCCCCGAAGGTCCACCTGCAGCACGAGATCGAGCTTCTCGATTCGGGTCAGCTCACGGGCGGCGCGGGTCAGAATGTCGGCGCCGGCGTTGTTGATCCAGACGTCCACCCGGCCGTAGGTGCGTTGGAGGTCCGCAGCCAGGACCTGGAGCTCGCTCCCGGCGCTGACATCGACCCGCCTGATCTCGACTCGAACCCCCATCGGCCGGATCCGGCTGGCGGTTTCCTCCGCGCCGTCGGCGTTCTGGCGGTAGGTGATCGCGACGTCCGCGCCCGCTTGGGCGCAGGCGATCGCGATCGCTCGTCCGATTCCACTGGAGGCGCCGGTTACCAGTACGATCTTGCCTGCAAGGCGCCGGTCCCCGGTCGCCCCGCCCTCCGGCTGCTCCGCCACAGCTGCCTCCCGCTCACGAGATCCCGGGGGTAGACTTCTAAGCGCTAACATACCATTGCGTTAGCAAGTCACAAGGGAGACCGATCTTGCAGCTGCTGGTGAGCGTGCGGGACCTGGGCGAAGTCGACGCGGCGCTCGAGGGCGGTGCCGACATCATCGATGCGAAGGAACCGGCCCATGGAGCGCTGGGAGCCGTGACCCCCGACCGTCTCCGCGCGATCGATGACCGGGTCCCGGGCGAGGTGCCGCTGAGCGTCGCGCTGGGCGAGGCCCACTCCGACGCCGCGGTCGCGGCGACCATCGCGGCTCTGCCGCTCCGCCGCCGCCGCGCGCCGGTCTACCTGAAGCTGGGCCTCTCCCCTGGAGCCGCGGCCAACCTCGGGGTGTTGTTTGGCTCCGCCGTTCAGGCCGCCGCACGCCACCCCGCCCGCCCGCACCTTATCGCGGTGGAATACGCCGATTGGGAGCCCCACCTCTTCTCCCCGACCCAAGTTCGCGAAGCCGCATCGGCTGCGGGCGCGACAGGCATTCTGGTCGACACGAGCACCAAGGACGGGCGAACGCTTTTCGCGTGGTGGTCCGAAACCAGATTGCGTGCCTGGATCGACGCCGCGCACGCAGGAGGGTTGTCTGCTGCAGTCGCAGGCAGCCTGGGGGCCGGCGAGCTCACCCGAATGGCGGGATTGGGCCCTGATGTCGTGGGTGTTCGGGGCGCGGCCTGCGCGGGAGGGCGTTCCGGCGCGGTTCAAGCAGATCGGGTTCGCCTGCTCCGCGCGGCACTAACGGGAGAATCCGAAGCCGCCGCGAACCGCCAGATCTCGCATGCTGCCGGCGCGGACGAACCCATTCTTAAGTAGATCTTGCACTTACGGTTACTTTCCCGCTTCAACGGGGGCATATCATTTGCCCCTCGGCGGCGGATGCCTCCCTCCTACACCGGGCATCCGTCGAATGGCTCCAGGCTCGAGCCTCCTTCGCAGCAAGTTCGGCCGACGCCTCCTGGCGTTGTTCGTCGGGTGCGCGCTTGCGCCTATGGCGTTGCTTGCACTGCTCTCGGTGCGGCACATGACCCGCCAGCTCGAGCACCAGACCCAGAACCGCCTCCTCCAAGCCAATAAGGCCCTGGGCCGGGCCATCTTCGAGCGGCTCCTTCTGCTCGAGGCCACGCTGACCAGCATCCCCCCTCGGGCCGTGGCCGAGTTGATGGAGCCTCATGGCCCGCCGGGCGGGCTGCCCCACAAAGCCGCCGAGCCGCCTGCGACGGCCGGAAATCGAACCCAGGGCTCCCGCCTGGACGGCCGCATTGCGTTTGGCGGCGTCACGCTGGAGCGCGCGAAACGGGCGAAGGCCGAGGCCAGCGCAGCACGTGCCAGAGACCTCGAGGCCAACCGCACCATAGTAACCGGCCTCGATCTCCTCGCCCGCAGCCGATTCACCGCCCTGGAGTTCGTGGCCGAAGGTGGCCGGCGGACTCAGGTGTTCGGCCGGCTCGACCTTGTGCCCGTAATGGACCCGGATGACAGCGCATACGTCAGGGCAGGCGAAACGCTTCTGCTCACCGAAGGCGCCGCCCCGACCAGGCGCGCCAGGATCTACATGCTGCGGCGGCTAGGCTGGGGGCGCGGGCCGCGTGGCACGTTGGTCGGTGAGGTCAGCCAGGATTACCTCTGGGGCATCCGCGATCAGACGATGCCCTCAGCCACCACCGAGATGGCCGTACTGGACGATTCCGGCCATGCGCTCGTGGGCTCCTCCCCTGTGCCGGGGGTCGAGTCCGAGGACCTGCACGCTCTCGCGCGCCGGTCGGCATCCGGGAGCTTCCCGTCCACGATCGGCCAACGCCCCTACCTATCGACCTATCGTGCGGTCGTAATCCAGGATGCCTTTGGAGCTCCCAATTGGACGCTGGTGCTCAGCGAAGCGCAGGCGACCATGCTCGGTCCTATGACGGACTTCACCAACACCTTCCTGCTCATCGTCGGGGGATGCACACTGGTCGTGCTCATTCTCAGCGTCAGTCAGATTCGACGCAGCTTGCTGCCACTGGTAGAGCTGCGAGCCGGGACCCAGCGAATCACGCAGCAGGACTTCGAAGGGCGAGTGGCGGTGACCAGCCGCGACGAGTTTGCCGAGCTGGCCCATTCGTTCAACGCGATGGCCGCTCAGCTCGATCGCCAGTTTAAGGCGCTCGCCACGGCGGCCGACATCGACCGGACCGTGCTGGCCGCCACCGAGGCCTCGACCATTGTCGATGCCGTGTTGGCCCGCATCGGCGACGTGTATCCCTGTGCTGCCGCGAGCGTGACACTGCTGCCTCCGGACCGGGGAACCAGCGCAGTCAGCTGGATTCAGCACTATGAGGCGCGGTCCTCTCGCGAAGCCGTGCGGGTAGACGTGAGCTCGACCCAGCTCCAGCAGCTCGCCCAGGCACCCGACGTAGTAGAGGTCCGGCTGGATCGCCAGCTTTGGGATCTGCTCCGGCCGCTGGCCCAACGCGGCGTGACCTCCTTCATGGTCCTGCCGCTCTCGGCACAGGGCCAGCTTTCCGGCGTGCTCGCGCTTGGGGCGCTTCCCCACCTGGCGACCACGCCGGACGACCTGCTCCAGGCCCGCCGGCTCGCCGACCAGGTGGCCGTTGCGCTGTCCAACGCGCGGATGATCGAGCAGGTCAGGGCCCTCGCCTACTACGACAGCCTTACCGGTCTGCTCAATCGGTTGTCCTACAAGGACCGGCTGGCACGCGCGCTGGCCGATGCGAAACGGGATCGCCGGCAGGTAGCGGCGTTCTTCGTGGACCTCGACAATTTCGGCCGGATCAACGACACGCTGGGACACGAGCTGGGCGATCAGCTGCTCCGTCAGGTGGCGGAGCGGCTGCGGGCGTGCTGCGGCCAAGCCGCGGCAGAGCGCGATGTCGGCGCGGCGCCTCCTGAAGTCGCCCGCCTCGGCGGAGACGAGTTCACCCTGCTGCTGCCCGGATTGCTCGACAGCGAGGACGCCGGTCTTCTGGCCCGAGCGATTCTATCGGGCTTCGCGCCCCCGATTCAACTCGGCGCTCACGAGATCTTCGTGACGGCGAGCATCGGGATCGCGGCGTACCCGGGGGATGGGGAAGACGTGGAGACCCTGCTCGCGCATGCCGACACCGCCATGTACGAGGCGAAGAAGCAGGGCGGGAACGGCTACCAGGTGTTCGCCCGGACTATGAACGCCTCGGCGCTGCAGCGGCTGACGCTCGAGAGCGACCTCCGGCGGGCGCTCGAGCGGGGCGAGTTGGTGTTGCACTATCAGCCTATCGTCGACGCGGCGAGCGGCGTGATAACGGGTGCGGAAGCCTTAGTCCGCTGGCAGCACCCGTCGTTGGGACTCCTGCTCCCCGCGGAATTCGTGTCTATTGCCGAGGAGAACGGGCTCATCGTGCCGTTGGGGGAATGGGTGCTGCGAACCGCGAGCGCTCAGAATCGAGCGTGGCAGGATGCCGGGCTTCCTCCGATCCGCGTGACCGTCAACCTCTCGAGCCGGCAGATCCGGCAAGGCACGCTCACGATTACGGTGAGCGAAGCGCTCTCGGCTTGCGGGCTCGAGCCGCGGTGGCTGGGTCTTGAGCTCACTGAGAGCGTGCTCATGGAGCGGCAGCATGAGGCGGTGACGGCATTGCACCAGCTGCGCGCGATGGGGGTCCAGCTCTCGATCGATGACTTCGGAACCGGATACTCGTCGCTCAGCTACCTCAAGCACTTCCCGGTCGACACCCTCAAGATCGACCGCGCCTTCGTGCGGGACCTCATGACCGTGCCCGACGACGCCGCGATTACGGCAGCGATCATCGCGATGGCGCACGCGCTCGAGCTGAGCGTCGTGGCGGAGGGCGTCGAAACCCACGAGCACCTGGCGTTCCTGAAGGGACAGGGCTGCGACGAAGTGCAGGGGCATCTGCTGGGTCGGGCGGTGCCCGCCGAGCGCTTCGCCGAGTGGTTGGCCCGCGGTCGCGGTCCAGCCGTACGGCTTGCGGGTGTCAGCAGGCGCGCCGGGAGGGCCGGCTAGACGGCAGGACTCCGGCGGTCAGCGACGATACCCTCGAGCCGTTCCAGCTCCGCGCTCCCCAGCGCGACCACATCCAGTCCGCGCGGCACCACCTCCCGAAAGCACTTATCGACCAGCGCGTCTACCGGCCCGGCAACCGGCTTGAGCAGCACCAGCAGCTCCGCATCCAGCGCCCCGGCGACAAAGGCGGCGATGCTGTCGCTGGTGACTTCCCATCGGTGTGGCAGGGGGTCGGCCGCGAGCAGCCAGCGGTAGGGGGCGAGCACGGGCACCTGGCCGGCACCTAGTGCAGCCTGGATCCCGACCGCGTCGTGCACCACCACCGCCCCGGGTGTAGCTGAAACCACCGCGTAGGCGTACTGGTCCATCGCGAGAACCGCCATCCAGTGGGCCGCTGCCGGCGAGAGGCTCAACTCGCGCTCCGCGGCCCGCACGGCGTCGGCCAGCACGCCGCCGCCGGGCACCACCAGTAGAGGACGGCGTCGGGCCGCGCGGCTCAGTGCCGCTCCGGCGCTAGCAAGGCCGCCGGCCATGCGGGCAAGGCCGCCGCCAAGTTTCACCACGACCAATCGGCTCACGAGGCGGATTTCGCCAGCGCCTGCTCGAGCAGGGTGGCGACCGCGGCGGCCGGTGCAACCAGCGCGGCCGATTCCCCCAGCCGCTCAGCCAACCGGGTGACGGCGAGTCCGGCCTGGCGGGCCGCGTCGGCCGCGATGAAGTCGCCGAGCCCGGTCACCACGGCCGTTGTGATCTCGGGGTGTCGGGCACGCACTCGCTCGATGGAAGCCGTCACGGACGCCACCTGGGCGTCCGCCAGAGCCCGCGCGACCGCATCCAGCTCGGCATCCGACAACATTTCGCGATCCCCGCAGAGGACTCGCGCCAGGCGCTCTCCCGCGTAGGCCCTCGTGGCGGGACGTCCATCCGGGGTCGGCGCCACGTACTGTTCCGGCCTCAACGCTCCCAGCCACAGGTGCACGTCACCCAGGGTCGCGAACCCTTCGGCGGAGACGCCGGCAGGCTCGCCCCGAAATGGGACCATCCGGGCGACGGCCTCCGTCGGGGTTCGCAGCGCGCCGGTATAGACCAGCTCTCCGCTCGCGAGGCGCTCAGGGTCGGTCCGGCCGGTTGCCATGACTTCCCCCGATACGATCGGGATGATGTCGGTGGTGGTCGATCCGATGTCGACCAGGAGGCAGCTTTCGGCCGCCTGGGCGACCAGTTGCGCCGTCGCAAGCCAGTTCGCGGCCGCGACTCGGAGGGGATGCAGGCGAGCCTCGGCCACGGGGCGGAACCGCCCATCGGTCCCAAAGACATGCACCCGGTCGCTCGCGAAGCAGGCCTCGACTGCATCGAGCACGAAATCCACGCCCTCCCGCTTGGTGCGGAAGAACTGCGACAACTCGGCCGTCATGGTGACCGCGTGGTGGTCTTCGGCGTTGCAGCCCAGCGCTTGCGCAACTGCGGCCAGGGTCGAGCTCAGGCACGCCGGCGCCCGCTGCAGCTCGAACGGCTCGAGCGCAACCTTGGGGGGCGCGCCGGCGATCAACCGGGCGCCCTTGAGGTTGACGCCGCCGACGTCCCAGCCCATGATGCTTCCCATCACCTATCACTCTGCGGGTGGGGCATGGAGATCATTCCGGTTCTGGACGTGACGCAGGGCGTCGCGGTGCACGCACAGGGGAGGGTCCGAGCGGACTACGCGCCGGTCAAGTCGGTGCTCACGCCCGATGCTCCCGGCGACCCGCTGGCCCTCGCTCGGGCATACCGGGACATTCTCGGAGCCCAGGCCTGCTATGTCGCCGATCTCGACGCGATTCTGGGTGGCCCGATCCAGAGGGGCTTGATCCGCGACCTGGCGGAGTTCCAGACCGGCTTCACGGGCGAGCTCCTGGTGGACGCCGCTGCCGGCGATCCGGATGGCGCGCTCGAGGTCCTGTCGGCTGGGGCATCCGACGCCGTGGTCGGGCTCGAGACGCTGCGCTCCTTTGCCGACCTGGCCGCTGTCGTCGACGTAGTCGGTCCGAGCGGCGTCGTGTTCAGCTTGGATCTTCAGCTGGGGTCGCCGATCCTCCACCCCCTCATGGAGGACGCCGCGGGCGCCGCGCCGGACGCGCTGAGCCTCGCGGCGCAGGCGGCCGATGCCGGCGTCGGCTCGATCCTCGTGCTCGATCTCGGACGGGTGGGGACTGGAACCGGGGTAGATCTGGGACTGCTGGAGGCGCTCCGCCGCCGGCATCCGGCGATTCGGCTCTTCGCCGGGGGCGGGGTGCTGACCCGTAAGGACCTGGAGCGGATGGAAGAGGCAGGGTGCGACGGAGCTTTGGTTGCGAGCGCCATTCACGCCGGCCGCATCACGGCGGAGGACGTCGCGGCGCTCCGCCATGTGGCTGCCGTTGGTCAGTCGGGGGCCAGCGACTCGCGGTAGGTCGCCGACTGGCCATAGTTCTCCTCGACCTCGAGCTCGAGCAGGGTCAGGTGCCGATACCCGCCCTTGTCGAGCTGTTGCCGTACCGAGCGGCCCAAGTACTGGGCCAGCATCTCGGCGGTCGTGTTGGCGATGGGGAGGAGAGCGCAGTCGCTCTTGGGGAACACGTATTTCGGCTCGCCGAAATAGTCGACCGCGATCTGGGCTCCATTCTCCCGGAAGGCCAGCTTCTGATTCTCGGTAGGCAGCAGGACCTTGTGGTCGATCTCGTCCACCAGGCTTCGAACGATCTGCTTCAACACGCTGAAGTCCAGGACGAACAGGCACTCGGAATCGACAGCGCCCTCGACGGCGATCCCGACCCGGTAGTTATGGCCGTGGAGCGACTCGCACTGATGGCCCCGAAACGTGATGAAGTGGGCCGAGGCAAACACCAGGTAGTCCTTGCTCACTTCGACGCGAAACTTACTCTGCACCGGTACGCTCTCTGTGGGAATGCCAACCATCCTCTAAAATAACCAGGCAGAGCGCCGCCGCGGTGAGATCGGCGGTCGTGCCCGGATTCCGCGTGTTGCGATCGTCCCTGAGTTGGGCATCGAACGCGGCCAGGGCCAGCCGCCCGCCCGGGGTACGCGCTCCTCCCGCCTGTCGCACCTCCCGCGCCCGCCGCATGATCGTCTCGGCCGCGGCCGGCCCCAGCTTGCGGGCGACGTGACTGTCCGGGACCGCGGAGAGGAGGTCAAGGTACGTCTCGACCACCGCTTGGGTCCAGGTGAGCCCGGCATGTAGTGCCCTGCGCAGCCCCGGCGCGCCCAGCTCGAACGTGATCGCAAAGTCGGTCACGTACTCCCGGGCGACGCTGTCGCGATCGGCAGCGAGGGCCATGGCGTCCCGGAGCGGGATGGTAGGCACTGTCGCCACATCCTGGGCTTCCGCTGCCCCGAGCCCGGTCGGCGCCGCGAGGCGAATCGCCTCATATACCGAGACCGCGTCTGCCACGGTGGTCTCGGCCAGGACTTCCCGCACCCGCGCGCGAAACTCGCCCCCTGCCCGCTGGCCGGCCCGGCACAGGGGGGCGATCAGCAACACGATGCCCAGGTTCGTGTTGGCGCGAGTGACCCGACGAGTTGCCGAGATGGCGGCACGGATTGTAGCCCCCAGCGGGGCGGTCCCCGCGTCGGCCATCGCAGGGCCGATCGCGACGGCGCTCGCCAGAAAGTCCTCAAAAGTCGTGTCGTGGAACGGGCGCCCCGGTGACACGTTGCCCGGCTTTGGCGCGCTGGCCTCGAGCAGGCAGGCCAGCTGCGCGGCCTCGCCCGCCTCCGCCGGCGTCACGCCAGGCTCTCGATCGGCTCGCGGGCGATGTGCTCGACGAGCACGGCCGCGATGTCGAGGCCGGTGGCTTCCTGAAGCCCCTGCCAACCGGGAATGCCGTTGACCTCGAGCACGTATACCGTGCCATCGTGTGCCGGTAAGAGGTCCACCCCGGCGTAGACCGCGCCTACCGCTTTGGCGGCCCGAACGGCCAGGTCGGCCCACGCCTCCGGCAGGACGAGCGCCCGAGCCTCCGCCCCTTGCGCCATGTTGGTGCGCCACCCCGGGGCTCGCCGCTCGATGGCGGCCACGATTCGCCCGCCAACCACGAACGCCCGCACGTCTCGGCCGTCGTGCTCGATCGCGCGCTGGAGATAGAACACTCCACGGATCGTCTCGATGGCGCGGAAGACCCGGAAGGCGGTCTCTTCGTCGCTCACTCGCACGATGCCGAGTCCCATCGAACCGAAGAGCGGTTTCACGATCACGTCCCCGCCCAGTCGGTCCCGGGCCTCGTACGCAGCCTCGATCGACTCGCAGACGACGGTTGCCGGCGTGGGCAGCCCGTGCCGTTCCAGCGTGGCTGAGGTCCAGAACTTGTCGACCGTCCGCTCGATGACGCGGGCGGAGTTCACCACCCGGATGCCGCGCTCCTCGAGCGCGTGGAGCGCGTCCACCCGGAAGATGATCTGCTCGAGCGAGCCGTTCGGGATGATGCGGGCGAGAACCAGATCCACATCGGTGAGAGCGGCCGCCCCGCTCTGGACGTCGGTGCCGTCCTGAATAGCGGCGACCAGGTCCTCGTAGCGCGCGAGCGCGGCCGCATGGCCGCGCTCGCCAAGAACCCGGAGCAGCTGGTCGGTGTGCCAGCCGGTCCGTGAAGCCAGAATGACGACGCGCATCCCCCTTTACTTCTGCTCCCCGATCATGCCGACGAGTCCGCCGGTCGCGAAGTTCTTGAAGTCGTCGCCCACCTTCTTGAACGCCGGCGTCTTGGTCCCCTTCTGGAGCGCGTCCATGGCCGGGAAGCAGAGCTCGGCCTGGCGGTACTCGGCTGGCGCACTGCCGTCCAGGTTGGCCTCGAACTTGGTCAAGTCCGCTCGAACGAAGCCGATCTCGGCCTGGCCGTCGCCCACGATCTTGAGGTGGGTCGGATAATAGCTCTCGAACGCGGCTGGGTCTTTGGGCGCGTGATAGATCACGGTTACCAGGGCGGGACACGCAGTCTCGCTCTTGTCGCCGGTCTCCGTCGCCAACAGGCCGACCAGGCCTCCGGTCGCGAAGACCTTGAAATCGTCGCCCACCTTCTTGAACGCCGCGGTCGCCATGCCCTTTTTTGCGGCCGCCGTGTCCGGGAAGTAGAGCTCGGCCTGCCGGTAAAACGGGGGTTTCTTGCCGTCCAGCGTCTTGGTGAACTTGGTCAGCTCTGCCTTGGTGAAGCCGATCTCCGCCTGGCCGTCGCCCACGATCTTGAGATGCGTCGGATAGTACTTCTCGAACGCGACCGGGCTCTTCGGCCACTTATAGAGCACGGTCACGATCGCCTGCGGTCCCGCCGGGGGCGGTGGCGCCGGCGCCGCGGCAGGCACCGCCGTGGAATCCGCCGGAGCGGCGGGCTTCTCGGCCGGTTTGGAGCAGGCGGCGACGGCAACGAGCGACAGCACCAGCAACGACGGGGTGCGGGTCATGGAGAGCTCCGGTGAGGGGCTAGGGGCTAGGACAAACACGACTGCGCGAGCACGTCAGGATTCACCCCGCCCGCCCGGAACGTTCGTCCCGTCGTGACGTTGGTGAGCCAGACCTCCGCCGGGCTGAACAGCAGCGGATCGATCTTGTAGAAGTCGCCGCCGTACCGCTGGAAGATGTCGTAGAATGGGGTGCCGTAATCGCGCGACGCGGCCGCCGGCACCTGGTCGACCAGGGCCGCCAGCTCGTCGTCTTCGGCGCGAACCGTATAGCGGGCTCGCCCGCCGTACAAGATGCAGTCGTTGGTCCGGCCGATGGCCCGGATATCGTTCTTGGCGACCGGTGCGACCGGCGCGCTCCCGATTCCGCTCACCACCTTGCGCACGTCGAATCCCAGCGTCTCCATCTTGTGAAGACCGGTTTCCAGAATCCGGGCGGATATCTGGACTCCCCCCGACAGGCTCGCCGTAGGCGCGATAACGAAAGTGAGCCGAGACGGGTCGAGCCCGGACTTGCCCGCCACCCATGCGGCGACCCCGTCGGTGGGAAGCGTACGGCCCTCCAGTACCAGGACGCCCCGTTCGGCGGTCTCGGCGTACCCCAGCTTGCCGAACAGCTCCTTCTCGACCCGGGCGTGTGCCCGCAGCGGGCCCGAGCCCATCGCGAAGAACTTGTCGACCGAGATGGCCCAGCCGGCGTACTGCGACGCCATGCAGGACACGGCCGGATGATCGGTCCAGACCGAAACCCCCGGCCAGGTTTCGCTGCCGATCACGAGCGGCGTGTAGGTGACGGTGCCAAGCCCGCCCATGCAGATCTCGGAGAGGGCCAGTCCTGCGTCGAGACCCCCCGGCACGTCCACGCCGGCATCGATCACCCGAGCGCCGTTGCCCAGTTGGCTGACCCGCACCCGGAGGAGGGCTGCGTGTTCCTCCATGCCGTCCGCGATCTCAGCGGCCAGCGCGTTCAGGTTGGGCGGCGTCAGTTCGTGGTCCATGCGAGAATCTCTCCCGCGCCCAGCTCGGCGAGGTCGCCGCTGTAGCGTCGATAGGAGCCGGTAAGCTGTTCGCGGGTGACCGGCAGGCGCCGACTCCCGAGATGTCGGAGCAGCAGGCCCAGGTACTCTGGCCGGTAGGTGCACGCGTATCTGTATGTAGCCGGAGGCGTGACCGAGCCGAGCGCTACGATGGTGCCGCGCTTCGACCACTGGCCCGGGTTGGGCCCCGCGGTCCCGAACACGACGACGGTGCCCGCGATGCTGGCGCGACCGACGCCCTCACCCGCGCTTCCGCCGATGACGACCAGCCCGCGGCGCATGCAGGCGCCCGCCTCGGCGCCGGCGGAGCCGCGCAAGATGAGCTCGCCGCCGGTCATACCGCGCTTCGCGCCCAAGGCTGCGCCGCCGGCTCGAGGGCCGGCGCTGCCCCCGATGTCGACGAGGCCGCCCGCCATTTCGAGGCCGGCCCCCCAGCCGGCGTTGCCCGTCACCGCGATGCGCCCACCGCGCATCCGCGTCGCCACGCCGGGTCCGACGTCGCCCTCGATGATGACCTCGCCGTCGGCGAGCTCCGCGCCGACGCGCTCGAACCGGGAGAGATCGCCGATCAGCCGGACCCGGGCGGACCGCTCGCCGGTGACCGTGAACAGGTCGCCAAGGGCGGCTGGGCCCGAGCCCTCCACCCTCAGAGGCAACCGCGAGATGGCGCTCGCCGGCAGGTCGGCCCACGGCTGGAGCAGCAGCGCCGACGCGTCCACCGCGGCATGCGGCGGGGTCTTCAGGGTCAGCACGACCTCGTCGCTCACCCGGCAGCCCCGTCGCTCATGATCTTCCGAAGGTGGAAGTGATGAGGTCCCAGCTTCCCGGCGTAGTTCCCGGCACTGATCGAGACGATGTCGTCCCGGCAGGCGGCGTCGATGCCCACCTTCATGGCCTGGGAGATCGCCGGTGCGTCGAGGCCGTTGATCACGATCTCGAGCACCGAGTTGATCCCCTCGGCGAGGTCGGTCTTGGTGACCGCGCGAAGCGTGGGGCAATACGCGTCGTTGGTTGACGCGATCATGGTCTTCGACCGGCGCGAGCCGACCTTGCTCCCGCTCCGCACCACGCCGCCCGGGAACGGCAGGAACACCCCGGTTAAACCGGCCATCGCGTCAACGGCGGCCTCGGCCGCTGCAAGAGCGGCCGGGGCGCTGCGCGCCAGGATCAGGAAGTTGCCCCCGCCCACCGCCTTCATCATCCCGAACTTCTCCTGGACCAGGAACTCACCCTCCATCACGGGAATCCGCCAGTAGCGCTCGCCGGCGATGACCTTGCTCGCCTGAAAGCCGTCGCCGAAGAAGCGCAGGGCTGACCCCACCCCGACCCGGTCAGGAACATTCGGGAGCCCGTCGAAGCAGGCCGTCGTCGGGCAGGTCAGCACCGTCTGCCCGACTCGCTCGATGAGCCGCTTGGGGAGGTCATCCTTGCTCATGGTCATGAAGAGCACGCTCACGCCGGGGCGGCCGTCCGGCGTCTCGTCGGCCGCGAGCTCTCGTTCGATACCGGCTTCGCACTTGCATCCGATCACCGAGGTGGCAAAGCCGGTCAGCTTCAGCGCTGCTGCCATGGCCCACCGGGGCGACGCGCCGGTGATCACCAGCCGCGCCGCACGCATGGTGAACGCCTCGGCAAAGGTGTCTTCGATCAACACGCCCCGGATGTTCATGGCCCGATGGCCACCGGCTCGCCAGGCACGTTGCGCACCGCATAGTTGTCGAAGGCCACCGTGGCATACGCATCGAAATGGCGGCGAACGTCCTTCAGCACGCGCTGATCGAACTCCGGGCGGACGTGGAGCCGGCGGCCCGGGGGTGCTCGTCTGAGCTGGCCTTCCTGGACCACGAGCTGCCCGCCTTTGACCACGTAGCGGGGGGTCGCGAACATCCGGGCGATGTCCGGATCACGGGCGTAGACCGTGACGTCGGCGTCCGCGCCCACGCCGAGATGCCCCTTGTGGGCGAGACCGAGGAGCCGGGCGGGACCTGCCCGGGTCACGATAGCGATCTCGTTGAGGCTGTACTCCCGGGCTAACCCGTCGGCCAGGGCGCTCCCGGCCAGCAGCTTGGGATTGGCTCGCTTGAGCTGCTCATCCCGGGCCGAGCGATCCATCAGCAGGCGAATCAGCGCTGGATAGGAGAGAAACGAGCCGCCGTTGGGGTGATCGGTCGACAGCACGACCCGCCACGGATCGTTCGCCAGAAGAAAGAGCTCGAGGCCCACCGCCCATTGGAGGGTCGCGACTGCCGCCTTCTCCTTGTACGTGTAGGGCACGATCCCGCAGCCGGTCTCGAGCTCGATGTCGATGTTGACCCACTTCCGCCCGCTGGTGGCATAGAGCAGGTATTCGACCGGCCCGTCTGCCGTGAGGGTCGTGGCTGGCCCGAACATCACCTGTCCTACGTCAACGCTGTGCTCGGGGTGGGCGTTGACATACTCCATGACTTTGGCCGCAGCCGAGGCCCACCCCTTGCCCGCTTCGCCGCCGTAGCAATGGAATTGAAGGTGGGTGAAATGCGCGCGCCGGCCTGCCAGTGCCTGCATGGTGGCGAGCGTCGTCGTGCTGTTGCCGGCCTGGCCCAGGTTGTTGCCGTGAATGTGAACCGGGTGAGGCAGCTTCAGGTCGTTCGCCGCGTTGGTCAGGGTTTCCAGAATGGCCCGCGGTGTGACCGTAGTGCCGCTGAGGGCCTGATCGATGTCGGTGAGGTTTCTCTGCCCGGCCTTCCAGGCTTCAATGCCCCCGGGGTTCACGATCTTGACCGCATACGCGCCGGTCGCGCCCAGCAGCCAGGCGACGTAGTGCCGGGCCCGCTCCTGCTCGCCGGCGGCGATCTGGCGGTGCAGATATTCGTCGTTGCCCACGAGGACGAAACAGCCGGCGTCCACCAGAGGCGTGTCGTCGAGCTCGGCGTGGGTGTGTCGGGCCGTCAAAGGCGCCACAGCAGCATCGAACGCCGTCGTGTAGCCCAGCCCCGCGTAGCGGTACCCGGTGGTGAAGGTCGTGGGAACGGTCCCGCCCGTCCCCGACCGGGCCGGACCTTCGCCCTCGAGCAGGGCCGGTGCCCGCGCCGGATCGGCCCCATGCTCTTCGGGCAGGAGCCTGCGTGCGTGATTGCAGGAGGAGCTCGCGAAGTGAGCGTGAATGTCCACTCCACCGGGCATGACGACCATTCCCCGGGCGTCGACCGCCGGAGCACCCGGAGGAAGGCTGGCTACGATCCGTCCGTCCTCGATGCAGACGTCGCGGGCTTCGCCGTCCACGCCATTGGCTGGGTCGTGCACCGCGCCGCCCACGATCCGCAGCCGATCGAGCCCGGGCATCAGGCGCCGCCTCCCGCCATCATGGCCTCAGTGACCGCGCGCAGTACCGCGAGTGTTGCGGCCGGCCCGCTGACGACCTGCGCCGCGGGTAGCGGCACATCGTCCATGCGGTATGCGATGCCTGCCTCGTGAATACCGGCGACGCCGGTGTCGATCGCGACCTCGGCGGGGAAGGGCGCCTCGCTGGCGCGCGGGCCGATCACCGCGACTCTGCGCCCCGGGAGCCCGCGGGAAACCTCACCGGGGATGCCGTGCGCGGCGCCCACTACGAGCACAGTCGCCATCCGGGGGACGGCGGTGGAAGCCGGCTCTTCGGGGCGATAGCGCGGAGCCCCGCTGCTGAAATCGACCGCGAAAGGGAATCCGGTTTGCCATGTCACCGCCGCATCCGCGCCGGAGCGGTTGCCGCCGGCCCTGAGGCTCGACAGCGCGCACCGGGTGGGCCCATTGAGCGCCTGCGCCAGGCCGACCAGCCCGTCGGCCCGTTGTGAGTCGGCCGGTTCCGCCGTCGGCTCCGCGTCATGCACCAGGGCGACGTATCGCGCTCGCGTCATCTGCCGCGCCAGCTCGGCGGCGGCCTCGAGTGCCGGCGAAAGGCCCGCGAGGGTACGGCCAAGTACCGTCGCGCGCATGACCCCGAGCGCCGCAGCCTCCTCGGCGGGCGCCAGACTGACACGCGTCGCGGCCCGCGCCGGCCCCCGCGCGGCACCGACGTCCACTGACGCCACCGTGCGGCCCGCGGCGCCCTTTGGAACCTGGGTGCCTGCGGGATCGAGCGCGTATCGGGAGAGGTATCGCGGGTAGCGGAGGTCCGGATCGACCGCCCAGAACACCAGGAAATCGGACCGATTCCGAATCTCGCCCAGCGTGGCCGTCGCTCGCCCGCGCCGCTGGCCGGCGAGCAGCCCCGCGGCCGCCGTATCCGAGCTTACGCTGTCGAGGCGGGCGCCTGCGCGGTCGGCCAATCCGATCGCTACGCGCTGCGCTTCGGTCGTCACCTCGGGGGCGAGATACACCATCGCCGGCCCCGCCGCGAGCAAGGCTGCGACTTCTCGTACAGCCGTCTCGGTGCTGGCTGCCGCCCCCCGGACGATGACTCGGGAGGGCGTCGTACCATCGCCGTACCATGCGAGCCCGACCGGACATGCATTGCGGGCGCTCGCAATGCGGCCGTCGCTCACGGCGACGATGATGTCGTCGCAGGCACAGCCGCAACCGAGACAAACGGCATGCTCGATCGTAGCGATCGTCATGCGGCGTTCCGGGCAGCTGCGGTTCCGGTGTGGTACACCCAGGCGGCTCGCGCTTCGAGAGCGTCCAAGCACGCTGCCGCAGTCTCCCCTTCGGCGAGCACCGTGCAGATCGGCCGCCCGCGCCCGATGCGTTCGCCCGGATGAGGCACATCTCGGAGCGCCGCGTGCTGCCGCAACTGACCGGCGATCACCGGCTCCCGGGCGTACAAGACGGCTTTTCCATGCACCTGGTCGAGCGCCCGGCCGAAAGGGCTTTCGGACGGGAGACGCCCGCTGCAGGCCTCCGCGTGCAATCGGAAGATCGATACCGAGTGCGCCTCCTCCACCAGCTCCATTGACGCGGAATACCGCGGATTCACTTCTACCGCCCACGGCACACCGTCGCGGGCCACGAAATCGATACCGTTGACCCCGACGAGTCCGAATCCTTCCGTCACAGCCGCCGCCATCGCCGCGGCCGACTCCGCCAGCGCAGGCTCCCCGACGAACAGCGGGTCGGGCCCCCCACAGAGCAGGCTCCCGCAGTATCGAAATCCCGCGGCCCCAAATGCATGCTGGGATGGCAGCTGAAGCGAGAGCCCGAGCGGTACTGCACGGCGCCCGTCAGCCACGAAGGCGATGGAGCCCGACGGGCCTTCGACCCGCTCTTGCAGGTATCTCGTCCGGGGCACCGGGTCTCCGAGGCGCCAGGGCCGAATGCCGTGGCCGCCCCCGGAGCGGCGCGGCTTGAGCAGCCAGGCACCCGAACTACCGGTCTCGCTCGGCTCCGCCGCCGATACCGCCGGCATCCGGAACCCTCCGTTGCGGAGCGCCTCGGCCAGCTGGAATGGATCGCGAACTCGCCGGAGCACCCCGGGCGGATTCCCCAACAGCTGTCGCCCGGCCGCGAGCCGCGCCAACGCCGACGGGTGATTCTCCAGGTTGGAGGTGTAGGCGAGGGTCGAGCAGCCGATGCTCGCCGCGGCCGCGACAGCGGCCGAGGGAGACCAGTCGATTCCCAGATCGCGCCGGAGCGCAATCGTGTGCGCGCGCTCCACCAGGTCCACGTCGCCATACGCGTCGACCGCGTGGACCCGGTAGCCGGCCCGCGCGGCGGATTCCGCCAAGCCTCGCGTCGACGCACCGACGATGAGGACTTCCCCGATCAGTTCAGCCATCCGGAGTCAGTCCCAGATTTCGTCGTGCCGTGTTCGGGCTGACGACGAAGAGGTAATCCAGGACGCTCCCCGCTGCGTGCCGCAGCCGCAGGGCTTCGACCACTGCGCGATGCCGCCCGCCGGCCAGGCCGTCGGCCAACAGGGCGGCTCCCTGGGCCCCCTGCTTCGCGGATTGGGCGAACCCGCGAAGCGGCACGACCGGCCGGAGCTTCGCCAGCCGGTCCACCAACACCTCATGCACGGCAGGATCGTCGACCCGCCGGCCGGAGAGCACGATCTCGAGCGCGCCCGGCGCCGAGCTGAGCATCTGGTGCACTGCTTTGAGCGCCCCTTCGAGAAAGCCTTCGATCGCGACCGCCCGGAGGTCCGGGCGGGCCGTTACGATGGACTCCACACCGCCGCCAAACAACAAAGCCTTGTCGACCCTGCCGGCCAGGAACGCGACCTCGCCGTCGAGCGCTCCAGCCGCTCGCCATCCCATTGGGCCGCTGGTGCCGCCGACCCCGTCTACGATCCGACCGTCCTGAACCGCGAGCGCGGCGGTGAACGCGCCCCCCAATTCGAGAAGAACCAGCGCCGCTTGCGCGACGGGCAATCCGAGCCGCTCCGCCTGGTCGGCAATCGCGAGCGCCGCCGCGCAGACCTTGTCCGCCGTACCCAGATCCACCCGATTCAGCTTCCGGTGCGGCGGCACCGTGTCGAGATGCGCCACACCGGGAAGGAACAGCACAGGCAGGTTTGCCGCGCTCAGGGTTCGGGTGAGGTGTCTAAGCCCGCCGATGCCGCCCTCAGTGCCGGGGCCTGCCAGGAAGGCCAGGCGCCAGTCTTCCTCAGTAGCACGATCGGCGGACACGAGGGGCAGGCCATAGCCCGAGGGGCCGGCTACCAGTTCCGGTTCGCCGGCCGAGCGAAGGTAGGCCGCGAACGCGTCGACGTCGGCCAGCGCCGCTTCCCTGGGCCAGGCGCGGTCGAGCACCACGCGCCCGTCGTCGAGCCCGCAGACGTCGATCGACATGGTGCCGGGGTCGATGCCGACCACCCGCGGCATCGTCCGGTCAGTACCGCCGCTCAGCGACGAGCAGCCGTGCCACTTCGGCGATCGTCTCCGCGTCGAGCACCAGGTCGTTGCGCTCGAACAGCTTGGCGATGCAAGCCTTGTGAAGCTTGGTCTTGAACCCGCCGACCCCGAACGCTCCGTAGACCTTCACCCCGTGCCGGTCGACCCCGGAGTCGTTCAACTCCACCCCTTCGATCCCGAGCGGCGGTACGGCGTTGAGATCGACGGCGACTTTCAGTGAGTCGCACCCGGTCCAGGCTGCCTTGGGCGCCATGAGCACTCCGGCCGGGCCGGAATTGAGCAGGATGCCCGCGCCATCGAGAACTTCGGCGCAGTGCCCCGGATCAGTCATCGTGCGCACGGCCACCTCGACCCCGAAGCGCTCGCCGATCGCGCGTCGGGCCCGATCGCCTTGCTCGGGTTTGCGTGACGTGATGGTCACGGTAGCGCCTCCCTTGGAGAGGAGGCCGGCGGCCCGCTGCCCGACCGGGCCGGTGCCGGCAAGGATCACAGCCGACTTGCCTCGGAGGTCGCCCACGGCCTGCTCGATGCGCACTACCGCCGCGACGGCCGTCGTGTTCGAGCCATTCGAGTCCAGCATGATCGAGACCTTGAACGGCGCGAACAGCGTATCCTGGGCGATCGCGAGCAGCTGCTCGCCGGCCGACATGTTGTTCCCACCGATCCAGACCGCGGTGTTCTTCAGGTCTTTGGGCGCGCGGGTGAAAATGCAGCCGTGGATCAGGTCGCGCACATCGCCTTCGGTGACGCCGCCATAGCTCATGATCACGTCGGCGCCGGCGTCATACGCGACCACCTGGTCGAACACGCTGGGGAGTCGGGAGGTGTCGAGCTGAAGCAAGACCTTGCGCATCGCGGCTTGGGGCTCCGTGCGAGAGAAACGTGGAGAAACGACGAGGGGCCGCCCCACCTCGGGCCGCCCCTCGTTGGATCGTCGGTCTACGCCTGGTCCGTGATCAGCCCTCGGCGCCGCTTGCGAACGGATGGCGCGCGGCCTTGTACTTCGCGAGCACCTCGTCCACCGTCGGCTTGCCCGCCAAGGCCCGCTGGATCGACTCCTTCACAGCCTGGTAGTTGAAGTCGTAGATCTTCTTGTCGTCCTGGGCCAGCCAGTGAATGAACACACCGACGAGGATACAGTAGTCGTTCGCCTTGTCCTTCGGGATCACGCCGGACGCGACGCTGTCCATGACGGCGCGGGCAACCGCCGCCTGGGCCGGGCCGAACATCTGCACCGCCTGCTTGGCGCCTTTGATCGTGACCTTGTTGAAGAGGACGGTGTCGGGCTTGGCCGGGAGATTCGGGGTTACCACGGCGAGCAGATGGTTGAACCCATCGGTGTTGGTGGAGAGGGCCTGGACGAACGCTGCGCCTGCGGGACCGGCCTTGGACCCGATGATCAGGTCGATGTGGGCGATCTCATTGCCGTCGCCTACCAGGGACTCGCCCAGGAAGAAATCCGCGGCCATAGCTGCCTCCGTTGTCGGTTTAAAAAGGTGCGAGAAGAAGTCGCGAAGCATGGCTCAATCCGGGCGCGATCAGTGATGGGGCGCAGGAGCAGCGACTTGCCGGCGAACCGGAAATACGTCGCAGTCCCGCCGAGGCGGGTAGCTCTTCACAGGAACTGGTCCACGCGACAAAAGCGGCCCCTAGTATGGTCTTGGCCTGCTACCCTGTCAAGCAGAGCGGGCTCGCCGCACTCCCGCTGAGCCCACTCGCTTAACGGCGCCTCGAGCCGGGCGTCCTCTTGCCGGGACAATCAAGCCGGGCGCCGACAACCTATCTCGCCTTGCTCCAACAACTTGAGTATTGGCACGTCGCTGGCAAATCAGACTGTGCGGGGTAGCAAGCCCTTTTTCCCGAGGATCATATGAAAGCCAGCGTGGTGATGGGCGGCCTCGCCTTCGGTATCCTGCTCGCGGCCGGGCCGGCGCACGCGCAGGTCGTTCAGGCCGCGGTGGTGATTCGGAGCGGCCCGGTGATCGGCCACGTCGTGGTCGCCCGGCCCCGAGCCGCCGTGGTCTATCGGGAACCACCCCGCCAGGTCATGGTCTACCGCTATGCGCCCCGGGCGGTCGTGGTCGAGCGGGTTTACCTGCCGCGGGGCCGGACTTACGGATGGTGGAGGGGCCGCGGCTACCGCCCGGTGGTCGTCTACTACGACGGCGGACGCTACTACAACCGATGGTTTGACGGCCGAGGCGTACGCCGGATCGAAGTCTTCGAGCGCGGCGGTCACTACTATCGATGGAGCGACTGACCTTCACCATGCGCCCTTCCGGGCGCGCGATCTCCCAGATCCGGGTTAGTCGTTTCCGACTTCGAATGCCCCCGCAATCGCGGGGGCATTCGATTTGGTTTCGGGTCACTCCCTCCCGCTCCGGCACTGCCTATCTTCCCGTCGATGCACCCTGCCCGTAACCACCTTCTCCCGCCCGACCCCGAGGCGTATCGCAAGGCCGCTCATCCGCGCGGACGGGTCATTGTCATCGCCCCGACCCGGGCCGCGTGTGAGACGATCGAGCTGGCGCTCGCGCTTCGGATCGACACGGTGCTGGAGCGGGAGCATGGGGACGAGCTCCGCGCGTGGGCTCGCGGCGGAAAAGGGTTCGGGATCGTGGCCGGCACCGGGGTCGGCAAGACGCTCGGCATCCGTCCGATTGCCGAGACGATCCTCCAGGAGCCGCTGCGGGTCGGAGTGGTGAATCGGGAGCGCGAGGCTACTCCCGAGACTCCCGGCTGGAATGTTGTCATCGTCACCACCGGCATCGCACGCCGCTGGTTTGAAGACGACCTCATCGGGCCGGACGACACCCTGGTCGTGGACGAGATTCACCAGACCTCGGCCGAGCTCGAGCTCTGCCTCGCGCTCGGCAAACGGGCCGGCTGTCGCTTCATCTGGCTCAGCGCCACGGTCGATCCCAGCTTTTACGCCCGGTATCTCGACAGTGCCGACGTGTTGGTCACCGAAGCCTTCGACCCGAGGCTCCGCGCCACCGTGAAGGTGCTGCGGTTCAAGCCCGATGAATTCCTGGACGAGCGGTTCATCCGGCACGTGATCAAGCAGAAACGGGGAGTGGCCGTCTTCGTGCCCACTCGCGCGGAGGTGGAGCAGCTGTCGCAGCGGCTCAGCGAGCAGTGGAAGCGCTTGACGACAGCCTTCTATCACGGTGGCGAGCCGATCCGCGTGATTCGACCCTTCCTCGAGGGCGAGGTCGAGCATCCGTGGGTTCTTGCGATGACCGCCGCCGGTCAGTCCGCCCTCAATCTGCGCGGGCTCGACACGGTGGTGATCTACGACGCCCGGTATGGCAATGTGGTGGACCGGGGGCACAACGTGCTCCAACGGATGTACCTCGGCGCGAACGAGATTCTCCAGATGGCCGGCCGGGTCCACGGGCGGGTCGCCGGGAGCGAGGTCTTCATCTTGAGCGATCGTGACGTCGTGTTTGAGGAGCTTCGACCGGGCCCCCCGGAGTTCCAGCTGGCCGGCGATGCGGAGCGCGTGGCGATCACCTGCGCGGCGCTCGGGGTCGACGCGCGCGATCTCGACCTGCCGGTTCCGCTCGATCGAGCCGCCTACCGGCGCGCGCTGGAGACACTTACATCCCGTGGGCTGGTCGAGGACGGCCATCTCACCACGTACGGTAAGGAAGTCGAGGCGATGCCCGTGGAGCGCGCCTGGGGCGAGCTCCTCGCCCACGCCGACTCTGAGCTGGTCCCCGTCGTGGCGGTCTGCTCCAACATCGACTCGCTGCACCGCATGACCCGGGAGGAGCGTGATCTTCACGGCGTCCTGGTAAACGGCAGCGACCACCTCACGGCCTACAACCTCTACGCCGAAGCGGTGAACCAGCACGGCTTTCTGGGCGAGGTGTACGGCTTGCCTCGCCATCTCTTCGAAGAGGGTCTCGAGGTCTGGGCCGAGCGGCGCGGTGTGCTCGTGAAAGCGATCGAGGATGCCGCGCTCGGGACCGCCTCGGTCTACCGGTCGCTCGAGCTGCCGCTGCCGGCCCGCTTTCCCCACGCCTCCCGCGAACTACGCCAGCGCTGGGCGGACTTGCTTGCCCGGATCATGCCCTTTGACCTCGTGGTCGACGAGCGCACGGCTGACGGGCAGGAGGCCAGGGTCTCCAAGACGTCGGTCGCTGGGAGTTGGGGCGCTGTGGCGGGCTCGCTCCGCTACTTCGCCGACCGCTTCGGCGTGCCACGGGCTGGGATCGAAGGCACGACGCTGCCGTACGACCTCATCCGACGACAGGCCGCCTGGGGCCGCCCGACGGTGTCGGTCGGCGGGCCGAGGCGCCACCAGCGCCTCGCCGTGTCGCGGCAGCTCACCTATTTCGGGTTCGACCTGGAGACCGAGACGGAACTGCTGGAGGACGAGATCCCCGGTGAGCTGCGTGCCCAGGCGCTCGACGCGCTGGCCGATGCCGTCATGGGCGGCGACACCGTTCATCCGGACCAGGCGCGAATCCGCCGGTCACTCGTCGAACTGGATGAGCTGTGGCGTCGGTCGGGAGGAACCCTGCCGCGAGCCAGCCGTGCCCATCTCCGCGAGCTGTTGCGCGCTCAGCTGGAGTCAGTCGCCAGCTGGTCTTCGTTCCTTGGCGCCAGGCTCCGGGTCGACCCCGCCGAGCTGGTCGACGAACAGACCCGCGCGGCGCTCGCCGAGCTGCCGTCGGCAGCCCGGGTAAAGGGAGACACGATCGCGCTGGAATACGACCTCGAGGGAGGCAGTCCGGTGGTCCGGCTTCGGCTCCGCGAAGGCCAGGCCCGGCGGCTCCAATCGCGCGATCTCCCCGCGCTGGACCGGCCGCTTCGGTTCGAGGTGGTTCGCGGACAGCAGCCACCGTTGCGGGCCAGCACCCTTCCGGGGCTTCAGGCCGAGCTGGGTCGGGTGAGCCGGCGCGGCCCCAGAGAGCGTCGCCACGGTCGGCCCGGCCGCTCCCGTCGCTAGCAGCCATGCGGCCGCTGGTCACGGCGGCGGTGGCGCCGCTGGCGATCTTCAGCCTCGGACTGGTCCTGTGGGCCGAGCGGAAGCGGCATCGGGTGATGCCGCTGGAACCGGCTGGGGAGTGAGGAGGCGGCTCAGCCGCTCTCCAAGCGTCGCGAGAGCCTCGGCATTGGCACGAAGCTCGCCCGCGGTGATGAGTTGGTGGTCGACGTTCGCGGCGGCTCCTTCGGCCCGTGCCAGCTGAGCCCGCGCGACGCCGGCGCTCCGCGCGACCGCGGCTTCGATGGTGCCGGTCGCGGTCTCGAGCCGGTCGGCGCGATGCCGGATGCCCTGGGCGGCCTGGAGCAGCGACGTCAGCCGCTGGTGGGTGGCATCGAACAACGCGCCGCCAGTGCGCCCCCTCGCAGCGGCCTGACCCATGTCCTCGAGCACTCGGGCCAGCGCCAGCACTGCCCGCTCGATCTCCTCCCGGATACCCGTGACCAGGCGGCCGATATCGCGCGCCGAGTGGCCGGTGTCCTCCGCCAGCTGCCGGACTTCCTCCGCCACGACGGCGAATCCCTGACCTTCGGCGCCGGCGCGGGCCGCTTCGATGGCGGCGTTGAGCGCGAGCAGGTTGGTCTGGAACGCGATGCCGTTGATCGCCGAGCTGATCCGCTGGATCTCTTCGCCGCGGGCCACCAGCGCGTCGACCTCGCCGCGAACCAGGCCCAGCGTGCGCATGGTGCGCTCGATGCCGGCGGCCAGGTCCTCCGAGCTCCGAACCAGGGCCTGCCCTTCCGTTTCTACCGCGGTGCCGACCTCTGCACTGCGACCGGCTTCGGCCCGGACTTCGGCGGCCACGCTGGCTGCGCCCCGTGCGGCCGCTTCCACCTGGGCCAGGTCGGCTACCTGCTGTCGCGCTCCATCGGTCGTCTCCCGGATGCTGCCGCTGATCGAGCGGGCGGCGTGCTCGAGCTGCATGCCAGCCTCCGCAAACGTGGATGCGAGCCGGGCGAGCTCGCCCGCGGTGGCTCGGAGCTCCTGGTCGGCGAGCTTGGTGCGAAGCACGGCGGCCACCGGCCGGGCGACTCGGGCGAGGGAGCTGATCTCCCGCGACCCGAACGACCCGGGAATCGCGCCCGCGAGACGGATCTCGCCGAGCACCCCCAGGTCGTCGGCCAGCGGATAACCCACCGCCGGCGGGTTGGTGGTGCGTTGAACCTCCGCGATCAGGCCAGCGGCCATCCACTCGGCCGGAATCGGCCCGGTCGCGGCGAGCAGCCGGGGCGAAGCGCCGTCCGCCACCCGGATCACGGCACTCGTGGCATCGAAGGTACGACACAGATGCTGCAGGAGAGCCAGCGACGCGGCGCCGAGGTCCTGCTCCAGGAGAAGCCGCACCTGGAGCTCGCGGACCTCGCGTGCAAGCCGCCGGTCGTCGAAGAGGCGGTTGCCGAGCATTGCGATGCCGAAGCCCACCGGCAAAACAGCTAGGCAGGCCGTCACCGGCGAGAAGCCGGGCAGGATTGGGCGCGCCAGCGCGGGGAGGAGCGAGACGAGCCAGCTGGGACCCAGGCCGAACAACATTGCGGCGGCGGCCAGGTCCAGCCCCCGCCGGCGGTCGGCGGAGACGGGAAGCGATCGCCGCGCCGCGACCAGAGCCCCCACGCTGAGCCCAAACGCCAGCAAATTGAGCGTGCGTCGGCGCAGGAGATCGTCTACCAGGGCAAAGAGCTGCTCCTGCCCGCCGAGGACAGCCGCCAGGGCCAGGACGAATAGAATGCCGTGCAAGACATACCAGCAGAGCACCGGTGTCTTCCATCGGTCTTCGCGATGGGGCCAGCCAAGCGCAAAAGCCAGGTGGACCAGGGACGGCGCAAAGAGGTAGGACCCCGGCGCATAGGCGCCGAATACGTTGGCGGACGGGAGCCCGGCGACCGGCAGAAGCAGCAGGAGGCCGAAATAGGTTGTCCACCCGGCGCATTGCAGTAGAAACGGCAGCGCGGCCGGAGAGCGGGTGGCCTGACGGAAGGCGGAGACCCCGACGCCCCAGAAGAGGGTTCCCTCCAACGTCAGAGCAAGGAGGGTTCTGCCTTCCGAACCGGAGCGGATCCGGCCTGCGGTGAGGGTCAGCCCCGCGACGAAGATGGTCAGACTCAGCGCTGCGACGGCAATGCCGAGGGGCAGATGTGCACCGCGGTCCGAGGCGCGCGTCCTGCTAAGTGAAGACGTCGTCACACTCGCATTCGTTTGGCTGATGGCAGGGTGGCGGGGCTCGACCGGTGACTGAATGGTAGTCAGTCGGGCCCAGGGCGAAAGCCGCACTGGCGCCTGGACGTCCCGGATTGAAACTTTACCTCATTGAAGCCGTATCTCGTTGCATGACAGAGACTATCTCGCTCGACAAGCTCCCGGCTGTCTTCTCTCCGCTGGCCAAGGCGGTGCTCGATGGCTTCAGCGAGGGGGTTGTCGTTTTCGACCGCGACGGCCGGATCCTCTACGCCAACGAGCCGGCGCGGGGGGCCCTCAAGGATTGGGATCTGTCCGAAGGCGCACCCGACCTCCAGCCGCGTCTGGCCGCCTTGGGTGGCCGGTTGCGGCCGCTGCGGATCGCGGGGATGGAGCTGGGTGAGGCGATGTTCATCCCCGGGATCGAGGGACCCACGACGTTGGCGGACCGGGAGAAGCAGGCTATCGTCAAGACGCTGGACGCGCACGGCTGGAAGCTGGCGGAAACCGCCCGGCAGCTCGGAATCAGCCGGACCACCCTTTGGCGCCGGCTCAAAGCGTACGGACTGCATCGAGACGGCCGGAGCAAATGGTCCCAAGCCTCTTAGCCCTTCTCCTTCTCGTACCAGCCCCCGCTTCACCCGACACTATCCCCCCATTCGCAGACGCCGTCACCCGCGACCTCATCGCGCGGGCCATGGCACGCCACGTCGTCCAGGACAGCGCAGTCACCGACTATCGGGCCCGGATCCGTTATCGGCTCTCGGCCACCATCGGTCGACGGCGGTGGGCCCAGATTCCCGTCACCGCTGTAGAAGAGCAGGAGGCGTCGGTCGAGTGGGCGCTCCCGAACGATCTCAGGATCGACGTGATCGGACGCCGGTTCCGGACCCGCAATCCGGAATGGGATTTCTCCAGCGCCTTCTATCGCCCCTGGTTCGTGCCGCGGGGAGTCGGGGACTCGGTCCGAATCTTCAGCGACAACTTCCCCGCGACCGGGGTGCTTCACCCGCTCGCCGCGAGCGGGCCCGAATGGTACCGGTACGCCCTGCAGGACAGCTTGACGGTCGCGACGCCACGGGGCGACCGGATCCGAATTCTGGTGGTGGACGTGGTGCCGCGGCGCACCGGACCGGCTCTCATTGCCGGACGCCTCTGGATCGACGCCGGCTCGGCGGAAGTGGTGAGGCTCACCTTCCGGTATGTGGGCACGCGGCTGTTCACGCACTCGTCGCGGGGGCGGCGAAGCGCGGTGTCAACCCGCCGGCTCAACCGCATGGTCAGCCGGATGGTCAGTGTAGACGCCGATCTGGAGTACGCATTGCAGGACGGAAAGTTCTGGATGCCCTACCGGCAGGCGATCGCCGGGCGGGTGCAACTGCCGATGTTGGGTGGCCTGATCATCCCGTTCCACGCGATCACGACGTTCAGTGACTACCAGCTGAATACCAGGCGCCCGATCGCGTTCACGCTGCCGCTGCCCGATACTACGCTTCCCTGGGACTCGGTGCGGGTGCTGCGCCGGATGCGGCACGACTCGATCCAGGCCGAGCGGCTGCAGCGGAACGTCGCCGCTACGCGCCATCGCGCCTGGAATTACGCCGATGTCTGGCACGGCGGGAGGTATGAGATCCACCGACCGCCGAACGACTCACTCGCGCGTTACGCGGCGTGGAGCGATTCGCTGACGCTGGAAGGGGAGGATGCGGATCTGGCTCCGGTCCGCGAGGTGGAAGCAGACCTGGCGCGGATGAGCGACACCCTCCCGGCGGAACTGACCGGCGGCGGGGGGCACGGCATCGCCTATGAGCGGCTGGCCGACGCGTTCCGGTACGACCGGGTTCAGGGATACTCGCTTGGTCTCGGCTACCACGTGCGGGTGCCGGGGATCGAGTTCAGCGACCTCCTGGCCACGGTACGCTACGGCTTCTCCGACGAGCGGGTGACGGCGCGGCTGTCGTTCAATCGTGATGCGCCGGGCGGCCGGCTCCGGATCAGCGGTTACCGGGACGTCGTGAGCGTCGATCCGATCGGGCTCGGGCCCTCGTTCGGCAACACCTTCAACGCCATCTTTGTGGCCCACGACGACGCGGACTATGCGCTTGCCACCGGCGGCTCGGCCACGTTCGAAACGTCGCTCGGCGTCGGGTGGGAGCTCGCCGTGACGGGACGGGTCGAGCGCGAGCGGTCGATCGTGCGGGAGGCGAAATCGGGCGTGAACGACTTCCTGGGCGGCGACGGGGTGTTTCGGGAAAACCCTCCCATCACCGACGGGACCTTCGGGGGAGGCACCGTGCGGCTGTCCCGCGGCGGACGAACCAACTGGGCAATCACGGCCGACCTGCTGGGTGGCGCCGGCACCACGACGTTGCGAAGCTGGGGCGAACTCCGCCGGGACATCGGTGGCCGGGCCGGGGCCACGGTTCGGGCGAAGGCGGGCATTGCTACCACGCCCGTGCTGCCGCAGATGGCGTTTCGCCTGGGAGGGATCAACACGGTTCGTGGCTTCGACTACGGCACGCTGACAGGCCAGGCGTTCTGGGCGGCCCAATTCGATTTTACGCCGCTCGGGGACCGCGTGCGGCCGGTCGCGTTCGTAGACGCCGGACAAGCCGGCCGGACGAGCGGTCTGTTCGACACCAAGGCACTGGTCGGTGCCGGCGTGGGGGTTTCGCTGCTTCGCGGGGCCCTTCGGTTCGACCTGAGCCGCCGGTTATCCCCGGACGTTGCTCGGCTCCGGTTCGATGTGGTGGTCGGGGCCGTGCGGTGACGCGGGCGGGCGGGCAGGCAAACAGGCGGTCAGCGATGACGGCCGCCGTCGCGCTCGGGCTTTTCGGGTGTGGCGCCGTGGTGCGAGGCCAAGAGAAGGGGCGTCTCGAGGCTAACTGGACCGGGGGGGATAAGGGTCGGATGAGCGGGCACGCGACGGCCCTCTGGTGTGGCGCCGGGAAGACCGCGCAGCTGACCGCGATTCAGGGCGACACCGGTCTCGGGTTCCTCATCCACGCCACCGATTCGCTGGTGGCGGGCCGGTATCCCATCGTCGATGCGGCGAGCGCCCGAGCCCGGGCGCCGAGTGCGGCGCTCGGGCTGCGACTGATCGCCCAGGCTGCCGTGGTCGGCTACCAGGGCCGTAGCGGCACTCTGACCCTCGAGCAGGTGGGGGGCGCCCGCATCTCGGGCCGCTTCGATGCGAAGGCGATTCCCGCGGCCATGTCAGCCGGCAGCATCAGCGTGAACGGGCGGTTCCTCGACGTGGCGGTGGCTCCCGGCGGACTTGAGTGCCCGCCGTGAGGCGAGCCGCACGCTCGGGGGAGGTGTAGCTTTCGGCCATGGAGTCGACCTACTTCCGGAAGGGTTTCGGACTCAAGAGCGCGATCGAGTCCCAGCGCACGCAGGACTACCACAGCGGCGTGGTCGAGCTGCTCCGGGCTAACGACTACACGCTGGCGGTGGGGCGGTTGACCTTTCGCCTCGCGCGGGAGTTCGGCTTCTGCTACGGGGTCGACCGGGCGGTGGACTACGCCTACGAGACGCGGCACAAGTTTCCCGACCGGCGCCTGTTCCTCGCGGGCGAGATCATCCACAACCCCCACGTCAATCAGAAGCTCCGGGCCATGGGTATCTCGTTCCTCAGCCACGGGCCCGATGGGGAGTTCGACTTCGCCACGCTCACTCCGGCCGACGTGGTGATCATGCCCGCGTTCGGCGTGACGATCCGGGATTTCGAGCGGCTGCGCCAGATCGGTTGCGTCATGGTGGACACGACCTGTGGATCGGTGCTCAACGTCTGGAAGCGGGTGGACGGGTACGCCCGCGACGGATACACCGCGGTCATCCACGGCAAGTACTGGCACGAGGAGACCAAAGCCACCGCGAGCCAGGCGACGAAGTACGCCGGAGGTCGATACCTGGTCGTGCTCGACATGGCGGAGGCGCGGCTGGTCTGCGACTTCATCGAGCAGCCGAGCGACCTTGGGTCGCTGGCGGGCCGCTTCCCGAAGGCCGTCTCCCCCGAGTTCGACTTTGGGGGGGATCTAGTCAAGGTAGGGCTGGCCAATCAGACCACGATGCTCTCGGGTGAGTCGCTCGCCATCGCGGACGAGTTCCGGAAGAGCATGGAGCGGCGTTACGGCACTGCGGCACTGCCCGACCACTTCCGGAGCTTCGACACGATCTGCTCGGCGACCCAGGAGCGTCAGGACGCGGTGCTCACCCTGCTGGGCGAGCCGCTCGACGTGATGGTCGTGGTGGGGGGATACAACTCGAGCAATACCTGCCATCTCGCGGCCCTGGTCCACTCGAGAGGGGTTCGCGCCTTTCACATCGAGGACGCTGAGGGCATCGATCCGGCCGGGGCCACCATTCGGCACCAGCCGGTTGGCACCAAGCAGGAGCTGGTGGAGAAGGGGTGGCTGGGTGCCGGTAGCGTCATCGGGATCACGGCCGGCGCGTCGACGCCGAACAACAAGGTGGGCGAGACGCTGGCGAGGATCTGCCAGACAGCGGGGCTGGAAGAGGAGCTTAGATCTCTAACAGCGTGAACGGTGAACGGTAAACGGTGAACGGGGGCTTCGATCCTGAATCGGAGCCCCGTTCACTGTTCACCGTTCACCGTTTACGCTTTGGCCATGCTGATCGACCTGTCGCACACCATCGAACACGGCATGACGACCTACCCCGGTCTGCCGGGGCCCATCATCTGCGATTACCTGAGCCGGGAGGAGTCGCGAAAACGATTTGCCGCCGGGGTCGAGTTTCAGATCGGGAAGGTCGAGATGGTGGCGAACACCGGGACCTATCTCGACAGCCCGTTTCATCGGTATGCCGAAGGCAAGGACCTCTCGGGGCTCCCGCTCGAGTGGATAGCTGGACTGGAGGCCGTCATCGTCCGGGTCCCGCCCGGCGCACCGCGCGCAATCGGGTGGTCGGCCTTCCGGGGGCTCAGCCTGCGAGGGCGTGCTGTGCTGGTGCACACAGGCTGGGACCGTCACTGGCGGACCGAAGCCTACGGCGGGCCGAATCCGTTTCTGACTGCGGAAGCGTGCGACGGGCTGCGGGATGCCGGGGTTCGGTTGGTGGGGATCGATTCGGTCAATATCGACGACCTGGAAGACTGGGCTCGACCGGCGCACTCGATCCTGCTCGGGGGCGAGATCCCGATTGTGGAGCACCTGTGCAACTTGGCGGCAGTACCGGACGAGGGCGGCCGGTTCTCCGCCGTGCCGCCCAAGGTGGCGGGGTTCGGGACCTTTCCGGTGCGGGCGTTTGTAGAGACTGCGTAAAGAGTGAAAGGTTTTACTTTTCACGTTGTTCCTCGATGAGCTTCGCGATTTCGAAGATCGTCAGCGGCGCGCTGCCCTCGGTGCGGTTGTTGACCAGGATGTACGCCGGCAGCCGAGTCGACTTGGCGGTCTGGGCCACCCGGACGAGGTCGCGCCGGAGGCCGGGGTTGGGTTCCTGGATCCGGTCGTACGGGGCGAACTTGTCCACCGCCTGCTCGTAGGTCCGCCCCAGTCGCAGCAGCGCTCGGGCCACGAGGAACGATCCACTGAGCACGCCGGGCAGATCGAGCTGTTCGCCGATGGTAGGCATGCGGGTCCAGTTATTGAGCACGTGGGTCACGTTGTGCTCGCGGAGCACGGCAAAGTACGCCGGCGTGAGGAATTCATCATTCCGGACTTCGACCGCGTACGGCAGGTCGTGGGGAAGCGCCCCGAAGAATTCGTCGAGCCGGGCGGCAAAACGCTGCGGTGTCATGCCGCTGCCCTGGGCCATCTGCTGAAACTCGAACACGAGCGGTCCGGTGTGGTCTGCGAACCAGGTGCGATACGGTTGGTGGACCGACTCGAGGAAAACGTCCGGATTGAGGAAGTCCGGGTTGGGCTTGCCGGCCTTCGCGGGATCCTGGGCCTTGGTCCAGGTGTGGACCGTCATCTGTTGCCACACTTTGCTCACGCAGGGGAAGCCCGCGGGCAAGTGCTCGGCCCAGCCGCGCAGCACCTCTTCCGTCGGGGGCGCGTAAAAGCTGGAGTCGATGCCCACGGTCCGAAACAGCGGGAAGCGCGCATACTCCTCGAGCATGCGCGCCGACGCTCCCTTGCCCCGATAGTCGCGGTGGTACACCAGGCCCTTCCAGCCCGGGTAGTTCCAGGAAGAGCTCCCGAACAACACGACCGGCGGCAGCGCAGCGCCCAATCGGGCGAGCTCGGCGGGGTCAACGGGGGGAGGAAGTGGGGGCGCCATAGGTAGAAAGCGTGAACGGTGAACGGTAAACGGGGCGTCCGGTTTAACGCGGAGCGCCGGTTCACCGGTCCACTCGTAATCATCGGAAATCCCGGCTTGCGTAGGCCAGCTCGCGCGCCTTGAGGGTGCGGAAGTTCTGGCCCACGACGTTCATCACCATGTCATCGCGTTCGAACCGGCCCTGCACCAGAATGAAGAGCGCGAACTTCACCACCTCACGGTTCGGCTCCACCAGCTGTTTAGGCACCACCACGTTGATGAATCCGTGCTCGTCTTCGAGCAGCAGAAAGATCGTTCCCCCCGCGGTCTCCGGCCGCTGCCGCACTGTGACCAGCCCACCCACGATCACCCGCTCGCCGCCCTCGAGCTCGAGGAGGTCGCGGCTGTCGAGCACGCCGCGCTGCTTGAGCCGCTTCCGGACATGCTCCATCGGGTGTCCCGCGAGACTCATGCCGATAGCGAAGTAGTCGAGCCAGATCATTTCATCGCGCCGGAGGACACGCGGGTTGTGGCGCGTGCGGCCGGCCGGCGCCAGCGGAAGGTCGTCCCCCGCGGCGCCGACCGCGGCCCATGCAGCGTGGCGGCGATCAGGCTCCCAGGCGTCGAAGGCGCCCGCCCGCGCCAGGCCGAGGGCCTCGGCGCGAGTGAGTGACGCCCGGCGCACCACCTCTTCGATCGAATCGAACGGGCCAGCGTTCCGTGCAGAGGTAAGCCGCTCGGTCGCCTTGTCTCCCACGCCCCGTATGTGCCGCCAGCCGATCCGGAGCGCTGGCCGGGTGGGGTCGTCGGTCTCCTCCACGGTGCATTCCCAGTCGCCCTCCTTGAGGCACGGGCCGCGCACGTCCACCCCGTGCCGCCGCGCGTCGTTCACCAGCGTGGCCGGCGGATAAAACCCCATCGGCCACGAGTTGAGCAACCCAAGACAGAACTCGGCTGGGTGATGGCGCTTGAGCCAGGCCGTAGCATAGGCGATGAGTGCGAAGCTCCACGCGTGCGACTCGGGGAAGCCGTAGCTGCCGAAGCTCTCGAGGTCCTGGGCTACGAGGGTCGCGACCGGCTCCGAGATGCCGCGCGCGATCATGCGATCGCGCAGGCGGGCCAGCTCGGCTACCAGCCGGTCGCGCTTCCGGTAGTGTCCCATCGTGCGGCGGAGGGCGTCGGCTTCGGCCGCGGTGTATAGGCCCATCACCATGGCAACCGCCATGGCCTGTTCCTGGAAGATCGGGAGCCCCTGGGTGCGCGCGAGGATCGGCTCGAGCGCGGGATGGCGATAGGTCACCGGCTCGAGCCCGCGCCGGCGCATGGTGTAGGGATTGACGAACCGCGCCTGGATCGGACCGGGGCGGATGAGAGCCACCTGAACCACGAGATCGTAGAGCCGCTCCGGTTTCGTTTTCAGGATCGACGCGATCTGGGCCCGACTCTCGATCTGAAAGGTCCCGATGGTATCCCCCTGCGAGATCATCTCGTAGGTCGCGGGATCGTCGGGTGGCAAGCGGTAGATCTCGGGGCGGATGCCGCTGCGGCGCTGGATGACGTCGAAGGCGCGACGAACCAGGGAGAGACCCCCCAGGCCCAGGAAGTCGAACTTGGGCACGCCGATCGAGTCGAGATCGTCCTTGTCGAACTGGATGATGGTACGACCCATGGTGGTGTGCTCGATCGGGAGCCAATCGCCCAGCGGCGCCGACGACAGCACGAATCCGCCCACGTGGGTTGAACGGAGCCGGGGGAGATGATCGCAGCCCTCCATGATCGCGAGAATCGCCCGGCCGCGGGTCTCGTCCAGCGAGACCCCGAACTGCTTTGCCAGGGTGTCGCGGACGTATGCCGCGCCATCGGTGGCCTCGTACTGATGGAGCCGCTTGGAGAGCTTGAAGGCGAGCTCCGCGGGATAGCCCAGCGCCCGCATCGCATCGAGCAGCGCATTGGGCGCGCGGTAGTGCTGCACCGTGCAGGTGATGGCCGCACAGGAGCGCTTCCACTGGCCGTAGGCATAGTCGAGCAGCTCCTCTCGTCGGTCGTGCTCGATATCGAGATCGATATCGGGCGCCTCGGTCTGCCCGTCCACCCGCACTTCGGAGAGAAAGCGCTCGAACAGCAATCCATGGCGGACGGGATCGATCGCGGTGATGCCGAGGCAGTAGGCCACCGCGGAGTTGGCGGCGCTGCCGCGGCCCTGGCAGAGGATGCCGAGCTTGCCGGCCTGACGCACTACATCCCACATCACGAGAAAAAAGCCGGCAAAGCCGAGCCGGCCGATCACGCCCAACTCGTGCCCGAGCTGACGCCGCTGGGTATCGTCGAGCATGCCCCAGCGCTCCCGGGCCCCCTGCTCGACGCAGAGCCGGAGGAACGAGTCGTCGGTATGACCCTCGGGAACCGGGAAGTGCGGGAGCGGCGGGCGCATCCAGGCGAGGTTGAAGTCACATCGGTCGGCGATGGGGCCCGTGGCCTCGAGTCCCTCGGGACGAGCGGCCCAGCGGCGGGCCATCTCGTCAGGAGAGAGGAGTCGCCAGCGGCCATTAGGAAGGAGCAGTCCCTGCCTGGCGGCCTCCGCGAGCGGGAGATCGGCGCGAAGGGCGGTGAGCATGTCGTGAACGAGGCGACTCTTGCGATCGACGTAGCGGGGATCCTGAGTGACGATCCAGGGAATGCGGAGCGTCTCCGCCAGGTCGGCCAGCAAGTCGGCCAGCTCGACTTCGGGGACGCCGGCTTCATGGCGCTGAACCTCGACCGCCAGGCGATCGCCGAAGACATCGCGCCACTGGGACAGGCGGCGAAGAGCGTCAGACCAGCGGCCGGCGCGGACCAAGGTGGCGAGCTCGCCCGAGGCCGGGCCGGTAAGGGCGATCAACCCTTCACTCCGCTCGGCAACCTGGCTCCAGGAGACGCTCGCGTGCCCCCGGGTGGTGTGGGGACGGTCGCGATTCCAGCTATCGAGATGGCCTACGCGCGCCTGGGTGACGAGGCCGGCGAGGTTGCGATATCCGCGCTCGTTCTGGACCAGGAAAGCAGCGGGGTGCGCCGCTGATGATGCGCCATCGGGTGAGACCAGGAGCTCGGCCCCGACGAGCGGTTTGACGCCTTGCCGGCGCGCTTCCACCACGAACCGCACGACACCGCCCAGATCCGCTGCGTCGGTGAGGCCGAGCGCGGGATAGCCGAGCGCGGCGGCGCGCTGGACGAGGGTCTCGGGGGTGACGGCGCCGTCTCCGAAGGAGAAGGCGGAGTGGGCGCGGAGCTCGACGAACATGCTTGCTTCGCTAGCGCCAGCTTCCCTGCAGCGACCAGGTGTCGCTCTTGGCGTCGCGCGCGAGCTGCACCAAGTCGCCGTCGGCGCGGACGCAGCCATAGAGCTCGACGGCAAAGGGGTTGTCCCATTCACCACCGGAGATGCAGTCGGGCCCTCGAGCGACGAGGAGCTCGTGCCAGCCCTCGTGATCCCGGTATCGAAGCGGAGCGCTGAACCCCCGGCTCGTCTCGGTTTCCACGGCGACCGGCAGCGGCTCCGGAAGGAGATGAAGGGCGAGCCGGGGCTCGAGGTCGCTCCCCCGAATTTCGGCACGTCGCCACACGACGGCGGCCGGCTCTTCCCGCCAGACGGTCCGGCGACGGAGCAAGGGGTGGCGACCGTTTTTGGGAGCCAGCAAGCGCGATTTTTCGTCGATCACGCGAGCGAGCGCGGCTTCGGCCACACTCGCGGTGGCGAAGCCGCGGTCGAGCAGATCACCCTGGATGCTGGTGGAGGGAAGCACCGCATCCACCCGGAGCGCGATACCTGAAACCGCGTCAAGGAGCCGCACCTGCTCCAGCTCGTCTCGCACCAGGCGCATCCAGGTGCGCTGGTCGGCATTGGGCCGTGAGGGATGAAACGGATGCTCGACCACGCCGCCCCGGTCGAGGGAGAAGACGAGGGTGAACGTGCGGGCGCCCTGGCCCAGCTCGCGAAGCGAGGCGGTGACGTTTCCGGCTAGCCGGTTGATCACGAAGAGGAGCCGCTCAGGATCGCGAAGGACGTAATCGGTCCACTCGAGCGAAGCATGAGGAAGCGGCGGCGGCGGCGGACCGAAGAGGAGCCGGCGATCGTCGGCGCGCGCGAGCCGCCAGAGGGTGACGCCAGCGGCCCCGAAGCGGAGCTCGACCGATGCCTGATCGAGCGCCGCCAGCTCTCCGCAGGATTCGATTCCGGTGCCGTCGAGCAGGTTTGCCACATCGGGCTCGGGATCGAGGACCGTGACGGGAAACGGAGCGAGCCACTCACGATCACCGTGAGGGGGAACGGCTGTGATCGGCTCTCTGCCGTGCAGGGCCGCAACTCGCGCCGCCACCGCGGTGGCAGCGACACCGGCGCGTGGGGCTCGACACCCTTGTGCCTGCAGAACCCCCAACAGGGTCTCGGCGAGCGAGCGAGCATGAAGCCCCCGGGCGTCAGCCCAGAGGAGCTGCCCTGCGTCTACCAACACCTTGGGGGCTCGCTCGAGCAGGGCGAGAGCCAGCTCGGCGGGATTGATCGAGCCGGTGGTGGTGGCGAGCTCCGAAAGGCAGACTATTGCCATAACCCCGAATATATCCCGAAACACACCCTGGTCAAGCAACGTGCGAAGCTGCATCAAGGTGTGGGAGGCGATCGATTCGGCGTGAGGTGCTAGCCGCGCCGATCGGGATAGCCGTACTCGGGTGCCAGTCGCTGATCGTCGTACCACACGGGAATCGCGAGCTCGGTGGCGGCGAACCAGCCCGAGGCTCGAGCTTCGACCCGCAGCTTCACCGCGGTCACCACGTCCGGCTCTCCGAGAGGGCTCCGGCGCCGGACGTATTGGGCCGGCAAGGGGCATGAGGCGAGACGCAAGCTCGCGAGCGAGGTGGTGTGACTGAGCAGGACCAGCGCCGAACCGCCCTCGTTCGCCGCGCGAGAGAGACGCACCATCGCGGTCGGATCGGGGTCAACGCCGTCCAGGACGACGAGCGCGAAGCCTCCCGATCGGGTGAGCTCCTCTGCGGCTCGGAGCCCGGCGGTCGGTGTGTCGGGGCGTATGAGAAGCGGCCCCTCTTTCCAGCATGCTCCGGTAACGGTGTGCGTGGCGTCGATCCATGCTCCACGCTCCCCCTCGGCGACGACCCGGAGGCACGCCGATCGGAGCAACGCAGGTGCCCCGGGACCGGGTGACCAGACCGCCAACCGCCCGCGTTGAAAGCCTCCATCGGGGAGGATCGCATCGAGGGCAATCACACCGGTCGGGACCGTCCCCCGAGTCCAGCCAAAGCGGGGAACTGCATCCGGAAACCGATGAGCCAGAACGGCTTGGACTGAGCGGGCTGGGTTCACGGGGCGGACGGTTCTTGAATACCGAACAAAAGCCGAACCGCACAATACGGCGCCCGCCTCCGGGAGGCAAGATGACTGGGCTGTTAGGGGAGCTGCGCCCGTCCGATCGTGTTCGCGTCGGTGCCGAACCAGATCGCCTTGCTTCCGGCGTGATAGACCATGTTGCGCACCGTGACCCCGCCGCTCTCCGTGATCGGCGTCTCACTGAAAAACTTCTGGCTGCCCGGGTCGAAGCCGACCAGCCGATTCGGCTGCGGACCGGTCTCTACCACCCAGAGCCGATTCCGATCGTCCACCGTCATCGCGTAGGGCAGAGAGCTGCCACCGCCCGGCAGGGCCCATTCGGTAAAGCTGCCGGTCGGCGGGTCGAAGCGGCCGAGCATGCCGCGCACGTAGTCGTCATACCAGACGCGGCCGTCGGAGGTGATCGCAATGCGCCGGGGCCGCGCGCGGTCGTTGGGCAAGATGTACTCGTTCAGCGTGAACGTTAGGGGGTCCACCGTTCCGAGCTTGTTGCTGCCGAACTCGACGAACCAGGGACGGTTGTCCCGGTCGACACCGATACCGTAGGGGAGCGCGTTCTCGGTGGGGACCCGGATCAGCCGGACAGCGCCGGTAGCGACCGTCAGCTTCCCGACGAAGTTGCCCCGCTGCACCGTGAACCAGATGTCACCGTTCCGGTCGAAGACGAGGGTGTGCGGGTCGCCCGCGGCCTTATCGGGCATGGGATATCGCGTGATCTTCCCGCTGGCAGGATCGAGACGGCCGATCATGCCGTTCGCGTTGCCGGCATACCACACGACGCCCTTGCGGTCGATGATCAGATTGTGCGGGTGGGTGCCGGGATCGATCTCGTACCGCTTGAACCGGCCGCTCGATGGCTCGAGGTACGCGACGTAGTTGCCGGCCTGGCCGACGAACCAGACCCGCCCCTGCGGATCGAGATACGGATCACGTGGACGGGTTTGGGCCCAAGGCACTTTCCATTCCGTGATGACTACGGGGGGCGCGACGGCCGCGGCTAGTCCCGCGAGCGCCACGCCGCTGAATATCCACATGGGTCGCATCACACCTCCTCGGTCGAGCTATGCTAGCGCGACTGCACGATCTGGTAAACACCGCCTTGGGCGGTCAACAGGTACAATTCCCCGCTCGCGTCCTGCCCAAAACTGGTGACGCTTCCACCCGGCCGCAGCGCCGGCCATTCGCGCTGATCCGTTGCGCCTCCGCTCGAGAACCGAAAGCTTCGGACCCAGCCGCCACAGTAGTCCGAGTAGAAGTAGGTGCCCTCGAGGGCGGGAATCGCCGAGCCCCGATAGACGTAGCCGCCGGTGACCGAGCAGCCATCGGGATGATCGTAATCGAGGACCGGGCCGGTGAGGCCGGTCCGATCGCAGGCATCGGCCGGATCGGGGGGATAACAGTGGGTTCCCTCCATTCGATTCCAGCCGAAGTTGACGCCACGGCCGGCCCCAGTGGCCGCCGGGCTCACGTCGATCTCCTCATGGGCTCCCTGGCCCACGTCTCCGACATAGAGGTCCCCAGTGGCCCGATCGAAGCTGAAACGCCACGGGTTCCGGAGACCCCAGCTCCAGATCTCGCCTCGAGTAGCGGGGCCGGCAGCGGCGGCAAACGGGTTGTCTGACGGAACGGCATACGGCGCGGCGCCGTTCAGGTTCACCCGGAGGAGCTTGCCGAGCAGCGTAGCGACGCTCTGTCCGTTCCCGTTGGGGTCGCCGCCACTGCCGCCGTCTCCCAGACCGATGTAGAGGTCACCATCGGGGCCGAACGCAAGCTGGCCGCCGTTGTGGTTGTCAAACGGCTGGTCCACCGGGAGCAACACCGACTCGGTCGCGGGGTCGGCGACGTCGGGGTCGGCCGAGACCCTGAACGCAGAGATCCGGGTGTCGCCGTTCACATCCGTATAGTTGACCACGAATCGGCCATTCGTCGCATACGCGGGATCGAAGGCCAGGCCCAGCAGCCCTTGCTCGCCGCCGGTGGAAACCCGGCCTCGAAGATCCAGAAACGTCGGGCCCACCACTCCGTTCTTGATGATCCGGATCTGGCCTCCCTTTTCGACGATGAAGAGGCGGGAGTCGCCGGGGGGCACGGCGAGGTCGAGCGGGAAGTCGAGCCCGGTGGCGACGACGTGCAGGGCGAGGGGGACGTCGCCCTCCTGCGGCCCGCTCGAATCGGAGCAAGCGAGGAGCGCGGCGAGGATAGCGACGGAGAGGCGCATGGGCAGAGTCACCCGGGCCGGGTTAGGGTTCGCCCAACGTTAGACATTGCGAACAGCCACCGGAACGGTCGACAGCCCATGCGCGCCATCGTGTATACCGCCGCCGGCGGACCCGACGTGATCGCGATCCGTGACGTTGCCGCTCCGACAGCCGGGGCGGGCGAGCTCACCGTGAGGGTGAAGGCTGCCGGACTCAACCGCGCCGACATTTACCAGCGGCGGGGAGGCTATGCGGCTCCCCCCGGGTGGCCTCCCGACATCCCGGGACTGGAGTACGCCGGCCAGGTGGAGACCGTCGGCCCGGGTGTGACCCGCTGGCGCCCGGGCGACCGAGTCATGGGACTGGTCGGCGGCGGCGCGCAGGCCGAGCTGGTTAAGGTGCGCGAGGCCGAGGCGCTGCCGATCCCGGGAAATCTGGCTTATGCCGAAGCCGCTGCCATCCCCGAGGTGTTCTATACGGCGTACGATGCTCTGATCACCCGCGGCCGGTTGCAGGCGGGGGAACGAGTGCTCATCCATGCCGTCGGCAGCGGCGTGGGCACGGCAGCGGCGCAGCTGGCGAAGCATCTGGGGGCCACGGTCATCGGAACGTCGCGCAGCGCCGACAAGCTGGCGCGCGCGAGGACCTACGGAGTGGACGTCGGGATCGATACCACTCGCACGGCTTTGCGGGATGCCGTGAGCGAGCCGGTGAACCTGGTGCTCGACGTGATCGGCGGGCCGGCGCTGGCGGACCACGTTGCGCTGCTCGCGCCGAGGGGGCGGCTGGTAATCCTGGGTCTCATGGCCGGGCGTAAGGCGGAGATCGAGCTGGACCCCTTGCTGCACAAGCGGCTCGAGATCATCGGCAGCGTGATGCGCTCGCGGGGGCCGGAGGAGCGGGCCGCGCTGGTTCGCGAGCTGGCCGAGCGGCTGGTTCCGCTCTTCGAGCCGGGAGAAGGCGAGCCGGTGCTCCGACCGGTGGTGGACCGCACCTATCCAATGGAGCAGATCGCCGAGGCCCATGGAGCGATGGAGCGGAACGAGAACTTCGGGAAGCTGGTGATTGAAATACGGTGAGAAGTAAGAAGTGAGAGGGGAGCGCTGACGGGTTGTCAGTGGTGTCCGTCGAACAACTTTCCTTGGGCATCGGGGGACTGGTCGGGGGTGATCAGGGGGCGGAAGCGATCCTCGGCGCCAAAGCCGTACTTGCGGCGCAGGGCGCGGAGGCGGCGGGCCAGGGCGTTTTGATAGTCCCGGCTGGCGGAGGTCCGGCCTGCGTAGTGGCGGGCGTAACGCTGCGCCAGCTCCGGGAACTCGCGGGCCAGATGGGGAAGGAAGCGGTGCCGCGCTGCGGGGCCGAGGCGGAGCGCCGACCCGACCACGTAGTGGGCACCGGCCTCCCTCGCCGCCTGGAAGAGCGCGTCGAGCGCGGCGCGGCTGTCGGTGACGCAAGGAACTATGGGCGCTATCAGCAGACCGGCTCGGATGCCGGCGCCGGTCAGTTTGGCGAGGGCGCGGAGGCGCGCCGCCGGCACTGGAGAGCGGAGCTCGAGCCGCCGGGCCAACCGGGCGTCCAATGTTGCCAGCGAGATGTTCACTTCGAGCTGGTGACGCTCGGACAGTTGGCGCAGCACGACGAGATCGCGGGTGACCAGCGGCGACTTGGTGATGAGGCCGAGGGTGAGCCCGCGATAGGCCAGCAGCGCCTCGAGCACTCGACGGGTGAGCCGGAACTTTCGCTCGGCGGGCTGATACGGATCGGTGGCGGTCCCGATGACGAGAGACGAGCCTGCCAGCCGGGCGGGCTCGAGAGTTCGCGCGAGCACGTCGGCGATATCGGGCTTCACGATGACTCTGCGCTCGAACGCTTCCCAGGCCGGCAGGGTCTCAACTTCACCGCCCATGCGCTCGACCAGATAGCGGTGGGTGTCGCGGGCATAGCAGTAGGTGCAGCCGAACTCGCAGCCGACGTACGGATTGAGCGACCAGAAAGGCATGTGGGTGGCCGCTGGCGAATTGAGCACCGAGCGCACCTGCACGGCGAGGAACTCGGTGCCCCGCGCTCGTCGATCGAGCGGCACGAGCCCGTTTGGCGGTGCGACCGGCGCCGAGGGGAGCAGGTCGAGCTGCGGCTTGGGGCCGGCGGTGCTGGGGACCGGCCGAGTCATCCGCACCTGCCCCATCCGCACTGAGCACAACTGGAGCAGCCCGACGCTCGGACCACGGGGCCGCCGCACTCGGGACACACGACGGTGAGGAGCGCGTTGAGCAGCGCAGGCGAGGGGATCGGCTGACTGGGGGCGCAGACGGTCGGGGAGAGGGGCGATGACTGGATTCGGCTTATGTTCGGCATACGATACCGAATATAAGCCGAAGCTAATCTCCGTCAATCCGACCCTGGTGAGCTGTACTTGAAGCTGCGGGAATCAGCCGGATCGGGTGCGCCCTCCTCGAAGACGTAGTCCTCCTTGAGCGGTCCTCCCAACGGCAACGTTCTTCGTAACGCCGCGACGGCTTGATCAAAGGGCCTGGTCTTCTCCGAATGGATCACCCGGCGGTGCCGGCAACGCGGCCGGTACCAGAATCCTCCGATCGCGCTCCCACGTTTCAATCTCCGCCGCGATCGCGCGCCAGTGAGCTCGGGCCTCGGTCGTTCCGCCGGCCCTCTGGCCCCGGTTCACCGCTTCGCTCCGCAGCGTTGCCAGGGTGAGCTCGGTCATGGCGCGCACATCGGCGGCGGCCGCGGTGTCGGCGGCGAGAGCGACCAGCCCGTCCACGTAGCCGCGCTGGACGGCCCGGCGGGTCGCCGCGTCCCGCCGGGACGCCTCCGGTGCCGAGTCCCAGATGCTTCGCTTCATGGTCGCGAGCAGCTCGTCCAGTCCCAGCGTGCTCGGATCGTGCGCGGCCTGCTGGACCAGCCGCGCGAGACGCTCCCGCTGGAGCACGGCGTCGAGCACCAGCTGGGCAAGAGTACGGGCCGCGCCGAACTCGTCGAAGGTCGGCTGGGTGCGGGAGCGGAAGAGCTCGACCGAGGGCTCGTACCCGAAGGGGCGGGGACCGAGCAGCGTGAGCACGGTGTCGGGAATGGCGAGCTCCCTGGGCGCGAGGGAGCCCAGCAGCTGCGCGAGCGCTGTCCGCTGGCGCGCGCCCGGTACCGGCCGAGTCTCCTGCTGGCCGTCGCCGGCGACGGCGTGCTGATACTCGACACCCCCGATCACTTTCGCCGTGCTCTTCAGCGCGAAGCGATGGAAGAAGTAGAGCGGCACGAAGCGCTCCTGGAGCGTCGCCACCGGCTCGCCGGGCTGGATGTTCCGCAGCCCGAAGTCGCTGATGGCCCGGCGCCGCACGGCCATCTGCGCACGGAGAAACGTTTCGGGAGAGGCCTGATCGTCCCACAGATTGGTTCGCGGGTCGCTGGCAAAATCGGGACGGGCATCGGCATCGGTCAGAAAGAGCAACCCGCGGCGCAGCCCCTCGGCGACGATGGCGCGAAGCGAGTCGGCTTCCTGCCCCGGAGGGAAAATCCCGTACGCCCAGCGGATCGCGAGGACGTCGTATTCGCCGGGACCGGTGGCGTACGCGTCGCTCAAGTCGATCTGTCCAGCCGCATTGACTCTGACCCGCGGCGCGGGGTAGTCCATGACGGACCCGCGGCCGTAGGTCGAGGCCATGTAATTGTGGACCATGCCGAGGGTGTGGCCGATCTCGTGCGCGGTCACCTGGCGCACTCGGCCGAGCACGAAATGAGTGTCGGCGGCGGTCTTCGCACCGGCGAGGGCGGCCATGATGTTGTACGCGGTGCGGCCGCGGTGGGAGTCCATCCGGGCCATGGCCTTGAGGATCTCGCCGGTACGCGGGTCGATCAGGGCGTCGCCGATGCTCCAGCCGCGCTCGTTGCGGTTCTCCCACTGGACGATGTTGTAGCGGAGATCCATGGGGTCGGCGCCCTCGGGCAGCAGCTCCACCCGGAAACCGCCCTTCAAGCCCGCGCGGTCGAACGCCTCCACCCAGAAGCGGGCGCCCTCGAGCGTCGCGCTTCGGATCGGCTCGGGAATGCCGCGATCGATGTAGTAGACCAGCGGATTCCGGATCGGGCTCGTGGGATCGGCGGGGTTCTGCCGCTCGAGACGATGCCGGGCGATCCACCGGCGCTCGAGCGGCGCCTCGACCGGCTGCGCGTAGTCCTTGAAGCTGATCGCGAAGAAGTTCATGCGGGGATCGAACTCCCGCGGCCGATAACCGTCGTCCGGGAGCGCCGCGAGCGTCAGGTGCTGCCGGACGGTGAAGGCGCGACCGTCCGGCACGATCGAATCGACGACATGGCCGGGCCGGTCCTTCGCCTCAAAGGTGAGGGCGAACTCGAGCTCGGTGTTCCGGGGATAACCGCGGGTCGAGCCCTCATGGATGAACGATCGTTCCCTGGCGAGGGTGTAGACGCCCTGACCGGCGCTCGCGAGCTGCCCGACCACATCGAGCCAATCGCGCCGGAGGAGCTCGGCGGCATCGACCAGTACCCGATCACCCTCCTGGGCGACGAGCGGCAGTGCCGCCACCGCACTGGGGGCGAACGCCTCGGTTACCGAGCGGGCGTGAGCAGGGTTGTCCGGGAAGGAGCTACGGTAGCTCCAATTCTCCAGGATGACGACCTGTGCCGGGCCGACCGGCTGGAAGCGCGCCACATAGCAGCGACCAGTACTGCCGCGGTCGAGGCCGACGGGATTCGAGCCCAGGCCGGTCGCGAGCGTAGTGCAGAGGAGGAGCCGGGTCCCTTCTTTCGGGAGCTCGAGCCAGATGCTGCCCGTACGCTGGTCGAGCACGATGGGAACCAGTCCATCCCGGCGCTCGAGGCCCGCGCTCTTCGTAACGATGCTCGGAAGCGAGGGCGCTTGACTGGGGCGGTCCTGGGCGGCGAGCGGGGCGGCCAGCACGGCGCAAGAGCAAACGAGGAGACGGAGCCTGGAGGTCGGCATCGGAGTCCCGTAGGATAATCGGCCAGCAGCAGAGAATGCGCGCGCAGCTTGGCGGCTTGCCCGGCGTCGCGCTAACATACAAGCGGCTGTTTCTCTCCCCCCGAGGCAGTGGTGAGTCCGCAGACCAAACCGTCCACCTCCCCCCTGGAGCTTCAGTGTTTCGGGCCGCCCGCGGCGCGGGTGCCGGGGCAGGCGACCCCGCCGGAGCTCCTGTGGCGGAAGCACCTCGCCCTTCTGGTATATCTCGCGCTCTCACCTGGCCGAACCCGTTCTCGTCAGCACCTTCTGGGCGTGTTCTGGCCGGAGAAGGACGAGCAGGCGGCGAGACATTCGCTGAACGAGGCGCTGCGCCGACTCCGCACCTGTCTGGGTTCGGAACGTATCGTCACACAGGGCGAGTCGCTGACGCTGCACGATGCAGACCTGGCGGTCGACGCGCTCCGGTTCGAGGTGCTCGCGGGCACAGACCCGAGGCAGGCGCTCGCGATGCTAAGCGGTGACTTCCTCGAGGGCTTCGATGCCGGGGTGGCGCCGGCGTTCGACGAATGGGCCGGCGCGATGCGCGAGCGGTACCACGTCGCCGGCGCCGACCTCCTGGTCCGCGCGGGTGCGCAGTCGCTGCTGGACTCGCGGCCGGCCGAAGCAGCCGCGCTGGCCCGGCGTGCGCTGGCCCTGCAGCCCTACTCGGAGCCGGCCGCGTCGCTCCTGGTTCGCGCCTGCGCGCTCGGGGGGGATGCTGCCGGCGCGCTGGGGGCGTACCACGAGTTCAGGGAGCGGCAGGAGGCGGAGCTCGGCGAGCGACCGAGCCGCGAGCTCGCGGCCCTCGCCGATCGGGTGCGGCGCGAGCGATGGCGTGATTCCTCAAGGGCGCGCGCGGTTGCGGCGCCGGTCCTGGTCACGCGGAGCTCGGAGCGACTGGCGTTTGGCGTGACCGACCAGGCACTCCACGCGGGCCCGCGCACGCTCGTCATCATGGGGGACCCGGGCACCGGCCGAACCAGACTTCTGGGGGAGTGCCTCGATCGGCTGGCGCTGGAAGGCGCCGCCGTCGCCATGGCGCGGCCGCTCGAGACCGATCACGACGCGCCCTGGAGCACACTGCGCGCGCTCATGCGCGCGGGGCTCTGCCGGGTTCCGGGGATCGCTGCGGCTGACCCCGAAGCGCTGGCACTGCTCGCCGCCCTGATACCGGAGCTGGAGCAGCGGGTCGCGCCTCGCACGCCGCGCGACCGGGCGCAGGTTGGCGCGGCGGTCGCCTCGCTGCTTCGCGCCGCCGCGGACGAGGGGCCGGTCGGGCTGGGGGTGGACGACGCGGAACTGGCCGACGGGGCGAGTATCGGTGCCCTCCACGCAGCCATGGAGGCGCTGGGCGGCGCGGCGCCGGTCATGTTCGTGGTCAGCACGGTGCCCGGCGCCGACGTCGCTCGGCCGGAGCTGCTCGCGCTCCGCGCCGGCGCAGGCCGCGGCCTGCCCGGGTTGACGGTGCGTCTCGATCCGTTCATGCCGGACGAGATCCTCACACTGGTGCGAACGCTGGCTCCCTGGTGCCGGGAGGAGAAAGAGATCGCGCGCTTGGCCCGCCGGATCGTTTTCGAGACCGGCGGCAACCCCCTCCTCGCGGTCACATTGCTCGGCGGGTTGCAGCAGCGCAGCTCGCTTCGGGGTGACTTGCTGGCCTGGCCGGACCCCAACGCGACGCTGGATTCTCCCCTTCCGATCAGCGTGCCGGAGCTCGCTCGCCTGGCGATCATCGGTTGCGTGACGGCTCTCGAGGACGAGGCTTCGCGGGTCCTGTCGATCGCCAGCACGTTGGGACTCGCGCTCGACCTCGACTTGATCGCAGCACTGGGCAATTGCTCGCCCCCGGAAATCGAGGCGTTGCTGCCCGCAATGGAAAGGGCAAGCCTCATCGTCTTCGATGGCGAGCGCTACGCGTTTGCCGCCCCCCTGGTCGCCCAGGTCGTGCGGGGCGAGTGTCTCACCCCGGGTCAGCGCCGAGCCATGCGCGCGCGCGCCATCGACCTGCTCGCGGGTCGGGCCGATCTCGAGTCACGAGTTCTGCGGACCGAGCTGATGGGGGCGGTCGATCCGGGTGCCGGGTCGTTCGCCGACGCGCTGGCGGTGGCGCGGGATGCTCTGGCCGGCGACGCGATGCGAACGGCCCGGCGCGCCCTGCGTGCCGCCGAGCGGTCGGCGGCCGCGGCCGGAGCTGACGAGCGCGCCCTGTTCGAGCGGCTGCAGCGTCAGCTCGCGACCGCCAGCACCGGCTAGATCGCGGGACCATGGTGCCGCGGCTACTTCCGACCGTTGTTGATGCGCTGGGGTCCAGTCGGGCCAGCGATCGAAGTGCCGGTGCTGGGGGTGGATACACCATCGCCCTTCTGCGCGACCCTGAGATCGGGGCCGGTCGTATCGGAGCAGGCTGCAAGCAAGGCGATGGCGAGCGGGACCAGATAGCGAGCGGCTGACATCGGGACCTCCCGGGTACACCGTGGCTGGTTGGCGCTGGGTCGGCTCGGAGGGGGCCGACATCGCAGGGACATCCTACCGACCCCCGCCCATGTGCCGGACAATTCCCTATGGCGAGCAGTCAACTCAGCGAGCGCGAGAATCAGGGCGCAGCGCCACGGGAGCACCTAAAGGGCGCGAGTCGAGCTGGAGCCGGACTTTGCACCGCGCCGTTTGGCAGGGCCGCGTCATGGGCACCTTGTGCCCGGGCCCGCCCGACGGGGAACCGACTGTGCCGGTGGCCAGGTCGCTACCGGGGCCAGTGGGGCTCGAGCAGGCCGCGAGCGCCAAGAGTCCGGCTACGATCACGAAACGCGTCGACATCCTTGCCTCCCTCCTAGCGCCGATACAGAGTCACCAGAATGGTCTGGGTAGCGTTGGACGCTCCGGCTGCTGATATGGTGATCAGCCCTTGATAGAAAGATCGGGTCAGGCCGGTCGTGCTCACCGATACCGTCACATTGGGAGACGGCGTCGTGCCACCCGTCGGCCAGATCCGGAGCCAGCTCTGATTGCTCGATGCCGTCCAAGTCAGCGGGCCGGTTCCGTTGCTGGTAATGCTCAGCAACTGGCTTTGCGGGTCAGGCAGAAAACTCCGCGCAGCGAAGTGAAAGCTCGTGGGGTTGAGCTCGACGCTCGCCGTCACGCCTTGGCCGCCGGCCTGCTGTGCCGTCGCGGCCACTGGCAGAGACAGACTACTGGTCGCGCCGCTGTTGTCGGCGACGGTCAGCTCGACCTTGTAAGTGCCGGGGGATGCGTAGGCGTGCGTCGATGTCTTTGTTGCTGAGGCGGCACCGTCACCGAAGTTCCAATCGAAGCCGACGACGGTCCCGTCGCCATCGCTGCTCAGATCGGTGAAACTGCAGGTCAGATCAGTGCAGGAGGCGCTGAAATTGGCGGTCGGTGGGCTGTTCGACGGCGCGTTTGCGTCTTCTCCACATGCGGTGCTGAGCCCGACGAGCCCGAGGGCGAGCGTAAGGCGGCGGAATCCTCGCATCGGTCTGCTCCGATCTGAGATTGTGTCGGGAAGCGCTTCCTACCAGGTTCGCAGCGAGAATACGCCGCGCGCGGCAACTGGCAGACAATTCGGCATCGCAGAGAGTCAGATGCTCCGCCGCGAACCCCCGAACGCAGCGGCGGCCCGCCTCTCAGCGGGCCGCCGCTTGTTGGTCCGGACCTCACTCTAGTGGCTGGAATCCGGCCGGGTTACCACGTCGGACGTCGAGTCCCGCGCCATTCCGCGGGTCGTGGTGCTGTCGGCGGCGGCCTGGTCCTGATCATCCGTACCGGCGCAGGCGAACTCGTCTCGCCACTGCTCCACCGAGGCCTGAAAGTCGCGCGCCAGCGTCGTCAGGTCGACCTCCGCGGCGGTCGAGTCCTCGCCCCGCCCGGCCACACGCTCGAGTCCGAGCGAAGCCTTGGCATAGGTGCTGTCTGCTGCCAGCGCTGCCTGATAGGCGACCTGCGCCGATGCGGGATAGCCGCTCCGCTCCAGCGCCTGTCCCAGGTTGTTCTGGAACACCGGCGCGCCGGGCTTGAGCTGGGCGGCGCGGGCGAGCGGAGGCAGGGCATCGCTGTAGCGCCCCTGCTGGATGTACACCAGGCCGAGGTTGTTCATCGCCCAGGCATCGCGCTCGTCCAGCGCAATGGCGTGCCGATAGGCCTCGACCGCCTCCTCCGCGTCGCCAGATTCCACCTGGGCGCGGCCGAGCACCCGCCAGGCTTCGGCCGAGGCGGAGTCCAGCTCGAGGGCGGCCTGCACCCGCTCGAGCGCCTCGTCGGTCTGTCCCAGCTCGAGGAGCACTCGGGCCGAGTTGAGCAGGCTCTTCTGATGCTTGGGGTCCAGCTTCAGCGCCTGATCGAATGCCTCGCCCGCCTGCGCGAGGTTGCCCGCTTTCCAGGACGCGAGGCCCAGCATGTAGAAGCCCCAGGGATTTTCGGGCTTCCGCTCGGTGTAGCCGGTGAAGAGATCGACTGCCTCGGGGTAGCGGCCGGCGGTGTAGGCGGCTTCGGCGCTCTCGTAACTCACCGCCCTTGACGTGACAGCCGGCGAAGCTGCGGCGGACGCGGTGGTCGTCGGAGACGGCTGCGTGGTGTCCACCTTGATGCCGGCGACGGCGGTGGTGGTGCGAGGGCCCTCGCCGTCGCTGCACCCGATGGCGAGCGCCAGCAGCGGGGAGACGGTGGCGAGTGAGAGACGGGTGCGCGGGCGGAACATGGGCCTTCTCCTGGGTGCGGCGCCGGTGGCGCGTGGGGGTGATCGGGACGCCACCGGGAAAGGCAACTGAGGGGCCGGGCGGATCGAGCTCGAGGCGGAGTAGGGCAATCCAGAGAGTCCACATGCACTTGGGGGGCAACGCGGGATACGGGGTGTGCTGCGCGGGTGGGTGGATCGTGTTCGGGGGGACACGACCAATGGCGGCGCTGCGTGTCCGGCCCGACACGCGCGCGTCAGCGGGACTCGGGCCGCTCGACTCCCAACCGTCGCATGATCTTGAGAAGGCTCGCGTGGTCGGCAAGACCCAATTCTTCGGCCGTGCGGGTGATGTGCCAGGCGTTCCGCTCGAGCGCCCCGACCACGATCTGTCGCTCGGCTTCGGCCCTGCGCTCCTGATACGAGGCGCCATCACGAGTGGCGGGTCGCCCTGGTGTGGCCTCGACAATCTCGGCCGGCACATGCTCGGGCCCTATCAGATCGCCTTCGGCGGCGATGACCATGCGCTCGATCACGTTCCGGAGCTCGCGGACATTGTTGCGGGCCCAGTCGTACGCCATCAGGCTCTCCAGGGCGTCGCCCGCGATCCGCTTCTTTCTCAGGCCGAATCGCTCGCAGATCCCCGCCAGAAACGCATCGACGAGCGCCGGAACGTCCGACGGCCGCTCGCGGAGCGGCGGAACCCGGATGATGTGAACGTTGAGCCGGAAGAGGAGATCCTGGCGGAACCGCCCGGCGGCGACCTCGGTGTCGAGGTCGCGGTTGGTGGCGGCCACGATCCGGGCCTCCACCGTCACCGGTCGGTTGCCGCCGAGCCGGGTGACCCGCCGGTCTTCCAGCACTCGGAGCAGCTTGGCCTGGGCCGGAAGCGGGAGCTCCCCGATCTCATCGAGAAAGAGCGTCCCCCGCTCGGCCGCCTCGAAGGCGCCGCGGCGGGTGGCGGTGGCCCCGGTGAAGGCGCCGCGCTCGTGACCGAACAGCTCGCTTTCGACCAGAGACTCCGGCAGCGCCGCGCTGTTGAGGGCCACAAAGGGTGCTTTGGGGTTCGCCCCGAGGCGATGCAGATCGCGGGCAACCAACTCCTTGCCCGAGCCGCTCTCGCCCACCACCAGCACCGGGCTCGGGATGGAAGCCAGTCGCGCGATGCCGTCACGGAGCTTCCGTATCGCCGGGCTGTCGCCTACCAGTGAGCTCTCGACATCGAGCCGGCGCCGGAGCGACCGAATCTCGGCTTCCAGCCGACGCCGCTCCAGCACCGTCTCGATGTCGCGAACCACTCGTTCCATCGGCTCGTTCTTGTCGATGAAGCCGGCGGCGCCGGCCCGCACGGCCTGGATGCAGCGGTCGTAGTTGCCGGTGCCGGTATACACGATCACCGGAACGTCGGCTCCACGTCGCTCGAGCGCGCGGAGGACCTCGAACCCGTCCATGCCGGGCATCTCCAGGTCCAGCACCACGCAGTCCGGGGCGTCGCGGGCCACGGCGTCCAGCGCCTGCTCGCCTCCGACGGCAACGGCGGCATCGTAGCCGCCGAGGCGCCGGAGGTCGTAGGCGTACTGCTCGGCCAGCGCGGGTACATCGTCCACCACAAGCACTAGTGTCACGATCAGCTCTTGTCGTTTTCACCGCAGAGGCGCGCAGGGCTGCGGTTCAATTGGATGCCACGGGCAGGTCGATGATGACCCGCGTGCCGACTCCCGGTTCGGTCTCCACCCGCAGCCGGCCCCCCAAGTCCTGGATCAGCCGCCGCACGATGGTGAGACCGAGGCCGGTGCCGCCCTCTTTGGTGGTATAGAAGTCGTCGAAGGCGCGGTCGAGCTCGGACTTGGTCATGCCGCGTCCCTCGTCCGCCACGACGATTCGGGCGAGCGGTGCGCCGGCCTCGGCCGCGGCTTCGGTGGTGATCGTGACCCCCGCACCCGGCTTGCCATTCAGACTGTCGGCCGCGTTGCCAACCACGTTCTCCAGCACGCGCCGGATGGCAAGCTCGTCGCCGCTGACCGGCGGCAGGTCGGGGGCGAGGCTGAGGCGAATGGTTGCCCGACCTTCAGTGGGCTGCACCACCTGCCGGACGACCGAGTTCAGATCGCACGGCCCGGACGACATGGCCGGCGTGAGCCGGGCGTAGTTCCGGGCCAGGGTGTCGAGGTAGCCAACGCTCGCCTCGAGAGTGCCCCGCCGCTCCTCGAATACCTGGGGGAGCGCGGCCGGCTGCTCGGCCGCAACCTGGGTCAGGTGGCGGAGCACGTGGCGAATCGGCGCCAACCCGTTCTTGATATCGTGGTTGACCTGCCTCGCCACGTCACCCACGGTCGCCCGGCGCTCGGCTTCGCGCAGCCGCGCCGCGCTCTGCCAGAGCCGCGCGGTCATCGCGCCGAGCAGGCGCGACAGGGCGCCGATCTCATCGGCGCGATCGGTCGCGAAATCTTCATCCAGGCGGTCGAGATCGATCGCTTCCGTCTTCCGGGCGAGCTGGATCAGCGGCAGCCCGATGCGGCGCGCGAGCCACGCGGCAGCGAGCACCGCTGCAGCCGCGGTGAGCCCGAGCGCGGCGACAAACCAGGCGTCCACTCCCCGCTGAAGGGCTTCCAGCTGCGCCAAAGACTGGGTCACGACGACCCGGGCAGTGTCGGGCCCGCTTCCGTCCGCCCGGGTGAGGTCGAGGTAGCGCAGTCCGAGCTCGGCCACGATCTCGCCGGCCGCCGGCGGGGCCGGTTTGCTGCCAGGCAGCAGCAGCGACACGGCGAGACCTCCCGCCGAGTCCACCTGCACCAGCCGGTCCGGATCGAGCGCGGCGCCGCCGATCAGACTGTATCGGCGGCCGGCGATCTCGAGCGAGTCGAGCCTCGCCAGCGCGAGGAACTCGGTTTCAGCGGTGCGGGCGCGGACGACTGCCAGCGTGTCCGAGGCTGCCGCGAGCAGCCGGGGCAGGGCAGGCTCCTCCCGGTCGAACTCGTTGCGAAAGTGCCCCGAGCTCAAGACTCGGCCCGCGCTGTCCTGGATCTGGAGCAGGGAGAGTCCGGCGAGACGCATGGCACCACCGGCATAGTCGAGCAGCCATCCGCGGGCCCGCGGGTCGTTCTGCAATGCCGCAAGCCGAAACCGGTTGTCGGCTGCAAGGTCGTCGCGCAGCGCGGCCAGCCGGGCCGCGACCTCGCCGCTCCGGCGCCGCAAGTCGTCCTCGATCACGTCGGCCAGCGCGTGAACCCGGCGATCGTACTCAGCCGTGAGCCGCCGGTCCATTTCGCGACGCACGCCGAGGCCGAGGACTGCCAGGGGGATCAGCAGCACGCCGAGAAACGCGATGAACAGACGGACCCGGAAGGTCACGGGCCCCCGGGCACCAAGCGAAGCGTCCCGTCCCAATCCGCCGTCATCGGTGGCGCGCCTCGCCGCACGATTGCGTGCTGCCGGGTGTCCACCAGCGGCACGACGGTCACATCTGCCGGCCAGGTCACCGGCTCGGCACAGGGAATGAGCGGTGCTCTAGGCTGCGCCAGGACGTAGCCGGTCTCCCGCGCCTCCCGCAGCGACTCCCGCAAGGCCGCGGGTTCCAGGGCGACGATCGAGCGCGCGGGCGCGGCGCCTACCGCCACGATTCTCGCCGCCAGATCGCGAGCGGTGGGATCCCCCGCCGGGTAGGCGATGCGGGCAACGGGAGGGGAAGCCGCGCCGCGTGGGTCGGGAAGGGGGCCGGCGCAGGCCCCCCAGGGGAACGGCGGTTCGGCCGCACGGGCATCGACCCGAACCGCATCGTGAGCCAGGGTCTCCCGAAGCCGTGCGGTCCCGGTCGTGTCCATTCGCGCGCCCAGGCGGTTGGGAACGACGAGCAGGTAGGTGCGGCTCCAGGGCAAGGCGACCGACGTGAGCTCGGGTCGAGCGTCGGCGTAGGTCAGCGTCGAGGGCTCGTCGGTGACGACGAGGTCGGCGCCGGCGTCCAGGAGGTCGCGGAGGTCACGGGGCCCGGTGAGCAGCTTGATGACCTCGTGCGCGCTGCTGTCGGCCGGCGCGAGGAGCCGCGGCGGGTGATCCGCGGTGCCGGGCCGGTAGCGTCCGGTGCCGACCGCGTGGCTGGGGTCGGTCCGAACAATCGCTAGCGCGGGGTCTGCCAGCGCCGGTGGCAACGAATCGCGGGGGGCGGCCAGCGTCAGCCGAATGTCCCGGTCTCCGGCCGGCTCGACGGCAAGAATCCCGGCCGCCCGCACCGGGGTACCGGCGGCCGAGTCGGGTGCCCAAGCGGCTGCGATATCTGCCGGCGTCACCCGCGCACCATCCCAGTAGCGGGCCCCGGGCCGAAGGGTCAGGACCCACACCCTGCCGCGGTTTTCCGGATGCCAGGTCAATGCGAGGGCGGGGCGCAGCTGGCCGGCGCAGTCGAAGCGAACCAGCGTCTCGAACAGCTGGCGGTTGGCGAATGCTTCCGGGGCAACCACCCGGACCGTATCCCTGCCCGGAGGGGTATACCGGCTGACCGCGCACTGGTCGGGCGCGGGCGGCGCGGCCGGGGGTGGGGGAGGGACCGGCTTGGGGGCAGCCGCAGACTCGGCCGCGACGGAAGGCGCCGGCTTGGCCGGCGGCTCGGTCCGCGGGCGCGGCGAAGGGGCACAAGCTGCGGCGAGCCACGCCACGACGAGCAGCATAACCGGGGTCGCGGCGAACATCGCAGCCCGGCGCGAGTATCGAGGCATCGGTCCAGTGAATCTAACCGCTGCACTCTTCCGTATCCGGGCCGAGCGACCCATCATAGACTCTCGCCGGAACGGAGGCATCGCATGGCCAAGCCCGAGTCCGCGTCGACCCCGGTGAGCACTGCGGCCACGCCCGAGGGCAAGGGCCGGGTGGCCCTCTTCGTCGACTCGGGGGCAAAGCCGGACCAGGTGGGGGCGATCGCCACCATCCTCTCGGGCCAGGCCGGCGGCATGCCCTGGGAAGCCCTCGCGGGCACGGTGGCCTCGTTCAAGGGACCGGTGGTGAAGCCGATCCAGATGACGGTGAACGGGATCAGCTCCAGCTTTGCGGTGCCCGGGATACTCGCGGTCACCCACACACCGATCCGGGACGCCGTGTCCGGCCAGGACAAAGAGGTCCACATCACCGACCCCAAAGGCGGGTTCATGTGGAACGACGGGAGCATCTGCACGACGAGCGCCATGCACCTCGATTACGAAGACCTGGCGTTCGATCACAAGGGCCGCTACGCCTGCTACGCGCGCGCCACATGGACCAACCAGTAGGCGCCATCGAGGGACTGCTTCGGCGCGACCGCACGGTTGCGGTGGCGGCACTGGCCACGCTCACGCTCCTGGCTTGGGTCGTCACCTTCCACACCGCGCGCTCCATGGCCGCCATGAGCCCGACCGCGTCCGCGATGGGCCGTGCCATGACCATGCCGACCTCCGCATCCTGGGAGCCGACCCAGCTCATGGGCCTCTTCGCGATGTGGGTCGTGATGATGGTCGCAATGATGCTGCCATCGGCGGCGCCGGTCGTGATCCTCTTTCTGGGAGTGCTCCGCCGCCGCCACGGCTCCCGGCTTCCGTTGGTTCCAACCGCCGCGTTCCTGGGGGGCTACCTGGTGGTCTGGGCGGGATTCAGTCTGCTGGCCACCGTCGCGCAATGGGGTCTTCATCGTGCGGCCCTGTTGTCGGCCGACACCATGCGGGCGACGCCGCTCGTGGCCGGGCTCCTCCTGCTCGTGGCGGGAGCATTCCAGTGGACCCCGGCCAAGCGGACCTGCCTCAGTCACTGCCGCTCACCATTTCACTTCTTTGCCACCGAGTGGCGCGAGGGCCCCCGGGGCGCCCTGGTGATGGGGCTCCGGCACGGCGGCTGGTGCGTCGGCTGCTGCTGGCTTCTGATGTCCCTGCTGTTCGTCGCCGGCGTGATGAATCTGGCCTGGGTGGCGGTGCTGGCGGTGGTCGTGCTGCTGGAGAAGGTGACGCCGGCGGGCCCGCTGCTGGGCCGGGCCGTTGGTGTGCTGCTGGGCCTCTGGGGTGTCTGGCTGGCAGCCGCCGGCGGGTAGCTCAGGTCAGCTCGGGCCGCGCTCGCGAAGCCGCCCGGCCACCACGGTGACGTTGTCCATGGCTCCGCGCGCGAGCGTGAGGTCGACCAGGTTCCGGCAGATCCCCTCGGACGTTTTCACCGTGGCCAGCTGCTCCGCGATCTCCTGGTCGGTGACGTGCTTGGTGAGGCCATCGGTGCACAGCAGCATGACGTCGTCCCAGTGGTGCTCCGTCATCGCGATCATCGGGGTCGCCTGGTTGGCGCCGAGCGCGCTCGACAGGACGTGGGCCCAACGAGTCTCGCTGGCTCGCGCGGGAGGCAGCACGCCTGCGTCGACCAGAGCTTGCGCCATGGTCTGATCCTTGGTCAGCTGGTCGAGCCGGCCGTCTCGAAGGCGATAGCACCGGCTGTCACCCACGTGGACCAGATAGGCGCGCGGCCAGCGAAACACCACCATGGTCAAGGTGGTCGCCGAGCTCTGCGGGTCCTCCAGCACGGCAGCATGGCTTTCCTCGACCGCTCGCTCGAGCTCCTCCAAAAACTTTCCTTCCTGTCCCGGATCGTGGCGATACGAGAGCTTGAGCGTGTGGGTGGCGTACCGCGCGATGGTCTTGAGCGCGGTGCCGCTGGCGTACTCGCCGCCGGGGCGGCCCCCGACCCCGTCGGCCACGATACAGAGGTAGAAGCGGGATTCGCTGGTGAGGTCGCCGAGCTCCTCGGCCGGCAGGCTCGACGCGTGCACTTGCATGGTCTTGTGCAGGCTCGCGATCAGGAACTGGTCCTGATTCACCTGCCGCACCTTGCCCGCGTGCGTGAGGCCGAAGACGTCGATGTCGGAGGCCAAGGGCCGACCCAGGGCCTTCGATTCCGCGGCGAGAGTCATAGTCGTCTGTCCTGCCGATCGTTCGTTTGCCCTAACATGCGCCCCGGAGCGGACACCGCAACCCCGGGTGCGCCGCTCGACTAGTGGTTGTGGCGGCGGACGGCCGGCGCCGGCTCGCGGGGGGCCTCGAAATCCTCTGGCGCCGGAGGGCGGAAGAGCAGGTCGAACGCGAGAAAGACCGTGTGGGACCAGGGGTAGAGGAGGAACGGAGAGACGAGCATCCCCGCGCCGAGTCCCCACTCGAGGCCCTGCCAGGGCGGGTCGGGCCAGGTCCACCAGAGCGCTACGCACAGCACCGCGGCGAAAACCGTTTCCACGGTCATGAGATTGACGAACTGAGCGCCCAGCCAGTAGCCGCGCTCACCCCGACTGAAGGTCAAGCCGCACGAGGGGCAGGCCGGCGAGATCCGGAGCCAGCGCAGAAAAACCGGCCCTCCGCCGCAGGCGGGGCAGCGGAGTCGCAGCGCCCGCCAGAAGGCGGATGCAACAGTGGGACGGGGTGGCACCACAGGCCACTCGAGCACGGCGGGCATCCAAAGCGGTCTCCCGTCGCATGGATACACGCCGGGCCCGCTGTTGTCTAGCTAGACGTACGTGCGACGGAGCATTTCCGCCGCCGACTCGTCGAGCATATCCGCGTTTCGGAGCCGGTCGAACCGGTCGAGCAGATCCTCGACTCTGATCCGACGCTTCCGCGCCCCGGAGAGGTCCTCGACGATGCGGCCGCGGTGGACTACCAGCAGGCGGTCTCCCAGCCGCACGGCCTGGTGCATCGAGTGGGTCACCATGAGCGTGGTCAGGCCGTCCCGCACCACGATCTCTTCGGTCAGCCGCAAGACCTGCTCGGCGCTGCGGGGATCCAGCGCGGCGGTATGCTCGTCGAGCAGCAGCAGGGTCGGCCGGACGATGGTGGCCATCACCAGCGTCAGCGCCTGCCGCTGGCCGCCGGAGAGCACCCCCATCGGGGTGTCGAGCCGGTCCTCCAGGCCCAGGCCCATGTCGGCCAGGCGGGCAGCCAACTGGGTGCGCCGGGTGCTCCGCATCCGCCAGCCGCGGAGGCCGCGCCATCGCCCGCGCAGCGAAGCGACCGCCAGATTCTCGGCGACCGTCAGGTGAGGCGCCGTGCCGGAAAAGGGATTCTGGAAGACCCGGCCGATCAGGGCGGCCCGCCGGTGCTCGGGCCAGTGGGTAACGTCGCGCCCCGCCAACCGGACCATGCCTCGATCGAGGGTCACGGTGCCGGCGATGGCGTTGAGCAGAGTGGACTTTCCCGAGCCGTTGATCCCGATGACGACGACGAAGCCGCCGGGCTCGACGGTGAGGTCGACGCCCTCGAGCGCACGCTGTTCACTGGGAGTGCCGGGGAAGAAGGTGTGGTGCAGCCCCACCAGCTCGAGGACCGGCCCGCTCACCGCGCGACCGTGGATCGGGCCGGCACCCGGAAGGCCCGCCCAATGGCTGCAGGGACCACGAGGGCAACCAGCACAAAGATGGCGGTCACCAGCTTGAGCGCATTGGCGTCGAGCCCGGCGCGGAGCGCACCGGCGACCAGCAGGCGAAACAGCACCGTCCCCACCAGCACGCCGGTAATCTGGCGCCCGGGTCCGCTCCTCCCGGTCAAGGCTTCGCCCACGATGAGGCAGGCCAGACCGACCACCACCATGCCCAGCCCCATCTGCACGCTGGCGAAGCCCTGGTACTGGGCGAAGAGCGCTCCCGACAGCGCCACCAGACCGTTTGCCATGACCAGGCCCAGCGTCACCATCAGGCCGACGTCGATCCCGAGCGCGCGCGCCATCTGGGGATTGTCGCCGGTCGAGCGAACCGCCATCCCCAGATCGGTCCGAAGGAAACGCACCATCAGGAACATGCTGCCCAGGATGAAGACCACGAACAGCACCAGCCCGGCCAGGTTGGCCGCGCTCACCGGGGTGCCGAAGAGCACGACGGCCGGGGGCGCGCCGAGCCGGGTCCAGATCCGCTCTGCCATGCCGGGCAGAGTGTCAGCGGTCGCAAGGGATATGTCGCCGCCGCCCATGACGTAGAGCTGCACCGAATAGAGCGCGGTGCTGACCAGGATTCCGCCCAGCAGGGTATCCACCCCGAAGGCCGTGTGCACGACTCCGGTGGTAGCGCCGGCGAGCCAGCCGGCACCGGTGGCGATCAGGGTTGCGGCTATGGGATTGACCCCGCGGGCGAGCAGCGTGGCGGCGACCGCCGCGCCCAGTCCGAAGGAGCCGTCGGTGGTGAGATCGAGCCGGTTGAGCACCCGGTACGTCAGGAACACACCAAGCGTCAGCAACGACAGCAGCAGCCCGACCGACAGCGCACCGACCAGCAGGTTCATGCGCCCGCGACCACCCGGGTGACCGGAGACGCCCAGCAGAGGCCGCGGCGAAACTCGCTCTCTCCCGCGCCGGCGCTGCTGCGGTCGTCGCTCAAGAGGTGCAACACGCCGCGGATGCGTTGCTGGGTGAAGAGCTTCGTGACCAGCACCCGGAGGTCCACCGTGCGCTGGGGGACCGGCCGGTAGGCGAACACCACCGCGTGGAAATGGCCGGACAACCCGTAACGCTCGCCCAGGGGCCGGAGCTGCGGAGCGAGCAGGGGGTCCGGGGCGCGCGAGGCGACTCCCACGACCAGTGCCGTGGTGCCCTGGTGAATCGGCTGCGGGGTGGTGCCCAGCCACTCCCGGGCACCCTGGACGTCGAACCCGATCGCCGGCACCGCCGCAGCCGGAGAGCGGCGCAACCAGGCGCCGACCAGCCCCGCGGTTTCCGCCAGCATGACCATACCCACCGTGTCCCCTCGTACCGCCTCGAGGCAGACCCCCGCCAGCTCGGCCAGCGGCACGCCTTCGGTGTCCGGCTGGGTCGAAAAGCGGACCAGCTGAGCGAAGGGGCCGTCGCAGACCAGACCCGAGCCGAGCACCGCCACCGGCGAGCGGCCCCCGAGCCCGAGCTCGAAGTCCGGCACGTGGGCGCCTTCGCTCGGCAGATAGGCGGCCGAGCCTGCGGCCCCCAGGAGCTCGCCGAAGCGGGTCGCGCAGTCGCCGGGGTCCGCCCCCAGCGCCCCGATGCCGAGGCCGAAGGTGGTCTCAGAGAACTCGACCGAGCGAGCATCGCCCGGGAGCACGCCTCCGCGGACGATGGTCTCCGCTCGGCCGTAGACCCGGCAGGTCAGGGCCCCATCGGGTTCGCGGGCGGAGACCTCATACGAGCCGTGGATGGGGACGGCTACGGGAGATCGCCAGCCGTCACGGGTCAGGTCCATGGCGCGCAACGCGGTGGACGTGCGGAGCCGGGTTAGCGTGGCCTTGTCATTCGGGTCCACCACCAGCTTGGACTGGAGAGCGGCGGGGGAGAGCGCTTCGATCACGGCAGCCGAGGGGGAACGGAGCCGGAGCTCCCCCCGGAGCGACGAGAACTCCTGATAGGCGTGTTGCAGCACCTGGACGCCGGGCGAGCTGAGGTAGGTGACTTCGCCCATCTCGAGCAGCACGCTCCGTTGTCCATCGCGCAGCAACCGGTCCAGGGCCTCCGAGAGCTGTTCGGCCGACTCGCCGTCGAGACGGCCGGCGAGGCGTACGACGACGCAGCCGCCGTCGTACGCGCTGGACATCCTCATTGAGGCTTCGCCGCGCCTCCTGTGGCACTGTCCGAGGCGAGCTTGGTCTTGGTGGTCTGGAGCCGGTAGAACGGGATCTTGGCCGGGCTCTCGCCCTTGAGGATCCGGGCAATCATCTTGCCCGCCACGACCCCGCCCTCCTGGAAGTCGGGATAGAGCGCCGCCGTCGCCCCCTTCATGATCTCGAACGGAGAAGGAGAGAAGACGGGGATCTTCTTCTCTTTGGCGGTCTTGATGATGCTCTCGAAGCCGCCGTGGGCGGCGTTCCCGTAGATCTCGATGGCGTCGATCTTCTTGCCGACGAGAAGGTTGGTGGCTTCGGCCGCGTCGGTCGGGGCATTGATGGGCACCGCGACCACCGTGAGCCCGGATTTCTTGGCGGCGCTGGTGAGCCGATTCTTGAGATCGACCGACAGCTGCTCCCCCGGGCTGAACAGCACGCCGACCCGCTTGGCCTTGGGCACGATGCGCTTGATCAGCTCCACCCGGCGCTCCTGCTCCGGGTCGCCGAACCCGGGTGAATAGACGCCTGTCACGTTGGGCAGATGGACCGAGTCGCTGGTGCCGGCGCCGGCAGCGAACGGGTCCGACAGAATGTGAAAGACGATCGGCGTGTCTTTCACCCGCTTCACCGCGACCTGCAGGGTGGCGTCCTGGAGGGTGACGATCACCTTCACTTTGGCATCGAGCGCAGCATCGATCAGGTTCGGCAGGGTCGCGAGGTCACCCTGGGCGCTGGATGACTTGAAGACGAAGTCGCGGTCGCGCTCCATGTTCTCTTCCTGGAGGCCGACCTTGAGGGCGTCCTCGCTCCACTCGCTGCCGATCCAGTCGGCCGCGCGAATCAACGCTATTGTCGCCGGGGCGGCAGGCGTCGAGGTGGCGGCCGCGCCCTTCTCGGGAGGGGTCTCCTTTGCGCATCCGGCAGCCAGGCCGACGATGCCGGTGAGCGTCATGCACCGGACGAGAAACTGCCGAGCGGACCCATGCTGCCCGATCATGCGACTGCCTCCGAGTGGCGGTGAGACTTCGAGCCGAACCGGATGATTCTACATGGGCACGGTCATTCCGCAAATCACCGCGCGAAGGACTCGGCACATCGCGGGCCGGTTCAGGAGAGCCGGGGCTCCATCCAGCGCTCGAGATCGCCGAGCACCAGGTCGCGGTCGAGGTCGGCGAACAGCGCGTGATACGCCCCGGGGTACTCGAGGTAACACTTGTCCGCCAGTCCGACCTCGCCGAAGAACGCCCGGGTGCCGTCCGGGAAGACCATCCGGTCAGCACCACCGTGGATCAGGAGCAGAGGGACCGGGAACGCCGGGGCGTCACGCCGCAGGGCCTTCGCCGTGGCGAGGACCTCCGCCGCCAGCCGGGCGGAGGCCCTGCGGTGGAACAGCGGATCGGAGAGGATCGCCTCCTTCACCGCCGCATCCCGCGATAGCCCGGACAGGTCGAGCCCGGTCTCGAGGGTAAATGCCGGCCAGACCCACGACATGGCGCGGCCCACCGCGAGCAGCCAGGCGGGGGTCCCCAGCCGCCCCAGCGGCGGCGCCACCGCGATGACGCCGCGCAGCCCGTCAGGGTGGTGCAGCGCATAGTCGAGGACGACCAGACCGCCCAGGCTGTTCCCGAGCAGGAACAGCGGCCGTTGCTCTTCGTCCCGGCGGACCTCCTGCAGGAAGCGATCGAGATCGCCGCGGAGCTCGGACCACCGGCCGATGTGCCCCCGCCGGCCCGGCGAGCGACCATTGCCCCGAAGGTCAAAGGCGTGCACCGCCCAGCCCCGGGGGACGAAGTACTCGGGCAGCGCCGGGTAGAGTCCGCTGTGGTCGCCGATGCCGTGCAGGTTGACCAGTACCGCGCGGGCGAGTTGGTCCTCGGGCCTCCACTGCTGGCGGAAAAGCTCGAGTCCGTCGGCTCCGCGAAAGGTCGTTTCGAGGTGGATCACGGCAGCTCGCTTGACATCGGTGGTCCGGGGTTCAAACATAGCCACTGGTTCCCAGCACCCCGACCCAGTCCGGAGATCGATTTCATGACCCTCACACTCGAGGCGGTCACGGCGCTTGCGCTCGCCGTGGCGATGGGGTCCGTCGTCCCCCCGCCGATGCAGGCACAGTTCGGCAAGCGACTGACCCAGGCGGTCCAGAGCAATGCGGAGAACCGCGCGATCCAGAAGGTGGTGGAGCACGAGAACAAGGCGATCGACGCCGCGCTGGCCACCAACCTCTCCTCCACTGACAAGTCGGCCGGCGAGGGACTCTACGGCAGCGTGAAGGCGGACGGTCGAGTCACCGCGACCGGCGTCTCCTTCAAGGAAGGCACCGCGACGCTAACCGACGAGTCCGCCCCGGCACTGAAGGCCATGGGGTCGATGCTCCAGTCGCACGGCGATCTCAAGCTCCGCATCGAAGCCTACGCGGACGACAAGGCGGTGGCGGCGGCGCGTGCCCAAGCGGTCAGCGACGCCCTGGTGAAGGCCTACGGGATCGATGCCGGGCGGCTGCAAGCCGAGGGGTACAAGAAGGCGGGGGAGCAACGGGTCGAGCTGGTCCAGCTCTAGCGTCAGCGGCCAACGATCGTCGGCCGGTCCTCGACCAGCCAGTCGGCGGGCGCGGCCCGCGCTGCGGAGGCCGGCAGCGTCACCGGCGCCGTCTCGGGCCGGCGCAGGTGCAGCGGGTCATGACCGAAGCGAAGCAGATAGAGGGTGGGTCCGGCATTGCGGGCATGCTCGGCCACAAAGGCGGCGAGCGCGGCTTGCCAAACGGCGGGCGCGGCGAGCGGGCGGCCGGGGCCAGCGCGGTGGACGTCGAGCGCCTCGATCACCTGCGCTCGCGAGAGGCCCGCGCCGAACAGTCGGGTCCGCAGGTGTCGTTCGGCGCCACCGGGTGCGGAGTCGCGTGCGATCACGAAGTCGCAGGAGCAGCGACCGACCAGGAGACGGACACCGGTCCGCGCGGCCGGGTAGAGGTCGCGAAGCGCCTGCTGCTCCGCCGGCGGAAGAAGGTCGGCGGTGATGCCGGGGGGCAGCATCGCCCGCACCTCGGAGAGGGTGAGCGGGCTGGCGAGATAGAGGAAGTAGCACATAACAGCGTGAAAAGTGAAAAGTAAAAGGTGAAAAGGGGCTCCGCTGTTACGGACCCCTTTTCACTTTTCACTTTTCACTTTTCACGCAGCTCAAATGGGAAGATCGTCTCGCACCAAGACCAGGATCGCTGCCTGGGGGACGACGAGGTACTTCTTCTCCTCGAACGTGATCTCGACGGCGGCCTTGCGAAAGAAGATCGCGTGGTCGCCGACCCGGGCCTGCATGGTGCGGGAGCGGCGCTCGGATCCTTCCAGTTTCCAGGGCTCGTCGTCCAGACTGCCGAGGTCGGCCACGGGATCGCCCGGACCGGTCGCGACAATGAGCCCGGTCTGCACCTGCTGGGTGTCGAGCGCGGTCGGCGGCAGGTAGAGTCCCACCCGGGTGCGGTCCTCCCCCTCTTCCGGGGTGATGAGAACACGGTCACCGACCACGAGGAGCTGCTTGTTGGGGAAGTCCATGGCCTGAGCTGCGCGAACGGTTCACCGTCTCCCGTTTACGCTCTCTCCGATTTGGTGTATCGTCACCAATTCCGTTATCCGAAGCTTGCGGTTCGCGGTAGGGAGCCGGAGGCCGATCTCATCGCCAACCCGCCCGTCCTTGAGCGCGCGACCCAGGGGCGAGGCGAGCGAGATGTGGCCCGCGTCGATGTCCATCATCTCCGCCAGCACCACGGTGTAGATGTCGATCTCGTTGGTCTCGAGGTCCAGCACCGTCACCCGGGAGCCGAGTCCCACGCGATCGGCCGGCGCCTGGGTGTCCGCCAGCTGGGTCAGCTGGTTCAAGCGCTGGTGCAATTGCCCCAACCGCGCCTGGACGAACTGCTGGCGTTCCAGCGCCGCCTTGTACTCCGAGTTCTCTCGGAGATCGCCCAGGGCGACCGCCTGGGCGATGGCCTGCGGGAGCAGAATGTTGAGCTCGTGGCTGAGCGCGTCGACCTCTCGGCTCAGTTTCTCGCGCATCTCTCGAATCATGGGTCGGACCGCAGAGGCAAGAAAACAAGGGCCCGGAAAAGGGACTCTCTCCGGGTCCGGGACTAACCGACATTCACCAAAAGAAGATATCACCGTGCGGCAAGCGCCCGATAGGGCACACCCAAGCTCAAGTCCTGTAACGCGTTCAGCGGTCGCCGCCGGGCGGCTGCTCGCGCTGGTGGGGCTGGCCGGCTGCGCCGGCCAGGGGTCGAGGGCGGCGACGCCGGCGCCCCAGCCCACCCGCGCCATGGTCACATGGGCGGAACGGACCGGCCGGACCGACCTGCTGGACCAGGAGTACATCGCCCGGCGGAGCCGGCACAACCTGGGCGTGGCGGTGGACCTCACCCTGGTCGATCTGGCCACCGGGAAGGAGCTCGACCTCGGCACGCCGTTCGACACCTTCTCCGAGGCGGCACACACCGCCAACGCACAAGGCCCGGTTCTGCGGGATCGCCAGATCCTGGTTCGGGCGATGGAGTCGGAAGGATTCCAGAACTACGAGAAGGAATGGTGGCACTTCAGCTACCCGGTGCAGGGTGCCGAGCCGTTCGATCTGCCGATCCGGTGAGAGCCACAGCGAGTTGGGCCCACACCGAGGAACATTGGCTCCCCCTTGGCGATCAGTCCAAGAACTGCATGTTCCCCGATTCGACTTGGTACATCGCGCCGACCAGAAGGATCTTCTTCTCCCGCTCCAGCCCAGCCAGGACCGGGCTGATGCGGCGGATCTCCAGCAGCGTCAGGCGAACGTTCTCGGTCGCAACGGCGTCCACAAACGCGGCGTTCTTTGAGGTGCGCGGGCCGGCCACGTCCTTCACGGCGCGCACGGCAGGGGTCAGTTTCTCCAAGAGCGCCGTGAGATTGCCGAGCTTCGCACCGTCGATCGCCCCCTTGATCGCACCGCAGCTCGTGTGCCCCATCACGAGCACCACCTTGGCGCCGGCAACCTGACAGGCGTACTCCATGCTGCCCGCGAGGTCGCGGTCGACGAAGTTGCCGGCGATGCGCGCGTTGAACATGTCGCCGATCCCGGCATCGAGGATGATCTCGGCGGGGACGCGCGAATCGATGCAGCTGAGGATGATGGCGGCGGGATGCTGACCGGCGGCGGTGGCGGCCCGGTCGTGCAGGTAGTCGCGGTCCTGCCGCTCATCCCGGACGAATCGTTGGTTCCCCGCTTTCGCGAGGTCCACGATCTCCTGCGGCGTGAGCGCCTGCTGCCAGTCCTTGGTCAGCGTCAGGACCTTCCGCGGCGCAGTGGGCGGTAGCGCGGGGCACGGCTTCGTCGGCTGGCATCCGAGCAAGAGTGCGCCGGCGCCGGTGAACGTTCCGAGCTTGACGAATTGGCGGCGATCGAGCAGCGGGTCAGTCATGGGATGGGTCCTGGGGCGATGGGAAGGCCCGTAAGATACCTCACGCAGATGACCGGTGACCGGATAAGTTCCGCCCGGTCATAACAATGCTCCTGTCCCATTGGTCCGGAGACTTCTCGTGAGGCCTGTGCTCGCGGTCGCCCTGGCTCTCGTCGCTCCTCCGCTTCTCGGCGCCCAGGCCGGGTCGCCGGCCGGCCCCGTGCCGGTCCAGCGGCTCGAAGCCCGCCGGATGGCGCTGGCCCATCGACTGGGCACCGGCGTCGCCATTCTCCGCTCTTCGTCGGAGCGCAGCATCGAGGGAGACTACCCGCAGGACAGCGACTATCGAGAGGACAACGACTTCTTCTATCTGACCGGGGCCGAAGCGCCGGAGTCATGGCTGGTGCTGGTGGCGCAGGACTCGGCGCCGTCCCAGGTGATCCTGTACCTGCCCCAGCGTGACACCGTCACACCCTACCGGAGCGAGCAATGGGTCGGACCGCGGCTCAGCCCGGGCCCCGAGGCGACCGCCCTCACCGGAGTCCCGGACGTCCGGCCGGCTGACCGGGCACAGCGGGAGATCTCGGCGCTCGTGTTCGGGCCGGATTCGCCGGCGCGACGCGGGGCACTGTACGTCGAGCCGGGCCCGTCCCAGGCGGGCTCGGGTTTCCTGCACGACTCGATTCTGGGGATCGCCGCTGCCGGCGGGGGCCTTCGCGTGGGCAACCTGGCGGCCGAAGTGGCCCGGCTCCGGCTGGTAAAGGACGCGGACGAGATCGCCCGGCTCCGCAAGGCCATCGCACTCACGACCCAGGCCGAGCGCGACGCGATGCAAACGCTGCGGCCCGGCATGTACGAGTACGAGATCGAAGCCCTGATCGAGTACACCTTCCGGCGCGGTGGAGCCGAGCGGGTCGGGTTCCCCAGCATCGTTGGCTCAGGGCCTAATTCGGTGCTGCTGCACTACGACAAGAACCGCCGCCGGATCGAGGCCGGCGACCTGGTGGTCATGGATATCGGGGCCGAGTTCGGCTACCTGACCGCCGACGTGACCCGGACCGCGCCGGCCGGCGGGACGTATACTCCCCGGCAGCGCGCGATCTACCAGCTGGTGCTGGACGCCCAGCAGACGGCGATCGACTCGGTGCGTCCGGGGATGGACATTCCGCGGCTCAACCAGATTGCGCGAGGCTACCTTCGGGCCCACTCCGATACGCTGTGCGGCAGCTCGACCTGCGACAAATACTTCGTCCACGGGTTGAGCCACTGGCTCGGGATGGACGTGCACGACGTGGGCCAGGTGCCAACCCCGCTCGCGCCCGGTATGGTGCTGACGGTCGAGCCCGGGATCTACCTGCCGCGAGAAGGCCTGGGGGTGCGGATCGAGGACGACGTCCTGGTCACGCCGGAGGGGCACGAGGTCCTTTCGGCGGCGGCGCCCAAGCGACCCGATGAGATCGAGAGCCTGATGCGGCAGGGCCGGCAACCCTGAATTCCGAGACCTGGATTCCCGGATCAAGCGCGTTCTATTTGCTTGACGGGCATCGGTTGTATGGGTAAAGTGCGAAGTTCCAGTGCCTTGGTCCCCCTTTTTTCGCGAGATCCCTGGCCGATCCACAGGACCTTCCCCCCATGCCCCTTGGATCCCGTGTCATTCGGCGCCTGAACTGGTTGGCTCCCTTGCTCGCCCTCGCGATGGTGGCGGCGTGCGCAAAGGATTTTCCGCAGACCACGCTGGCGCCCAAGGGCGACCTCGCCCGGATCGAAGACGCGGTGTTCTTCGAGACGGTCAAGTGGGCGGCGCTGGTCTTCGTGCTGGTGGAGGGGGCGCTCATCTATGCCGTGTTCCGCTTCCGGGGGAAACCGGGTGACCCGGAGCCGGCGCAAATTCACGGCAACACGGTGGTCGAGGTCATCTGGACCGTGATCCCGGCCCTGATCCTGGCGATGATCGCGGTGCCGACGGTCAAGGCGATTTTCAAGGAAAACGAGACACCCAAGGGAAACGCCCTCACCGTCGAGGTGGTGGGCCACCAATGGTGGTGGGAGTTCCGCTACCCGGAGTACAACCTTACCACCGCGAACGAGCTGCACGTGCCGGTGGGGCGCACCGTCTCGCTCAAAATGGGCGCGTACGACGTGGTCCACAGCTTCTGGCTGCCTCAGTTCGCGGGCAAGCGCGACGTCTTCCCCAACCGGGAGACCCGCCTCTGGTTCACGGCGGAGGACCCGGGCGAGTACTCCGGCCAGTGCGCGGAGTTCTGCGGGATCCAGCACGGGCGGATGGCGTTCCGGGTGGTGGCGCAGCCGCCGGCCGAGTTCACCAGCTGGGTCGATCACATGAAGACGATCACGATGCAGCCCGCGGCGACGTCAGCCGCCCCAATCGACTCGGTCCACACTTCCAGCGCGGGCGCCGCGGTCGAGCAGCAGACGGCCCCGCCGGCGCCGCCGGCTCCCGGCGCAAGCGACAGCGCCAAGGCCCAGCCGGGACCAGCGCAGGATCCCAGGGTGGCGCAGGGCCAGAAGTTGTTCCTCATGAAGGGCTGCGTGGGTTGTCATTCCCTGGTCGCCTACAACGCGCCCAAGGGCCTGCTGGGACCCAACCTGGCGAACGTGGGAGCGCGGACCTACATCGGGGCCGGGACTCTAAAGAACACCGACGAAAATCTCACCCACTGGATCCGCTTCCCGCAGGACGTCAAGCACGGGGTCCTGATGCCGAATCTCGGCGTCACCGAGGACGAGGCGAAGGCGCTGGTCGCATTTCTCCGGACTCACCGGTAACCCACTCAGGACGGTTATGGCTACCACGGTTCTTGGTCACGAAGCGCACGTTGCCGCGGGATACGGCGAAAAAACCGGGCTCTGGAGCTGGATCACGACAGTCGACCACAAGCGGGTCGCGATCCTCTACGGCGTCGGGGCGCTGTTTTTCTTCCTCCTCGGGGGGGTCGAGGCCCTGCTGATCCGGATTCAGCTGGCGAAGCCGGACAACACGTTCGTGACGCCGGAGTTCTACAACCAGCTGTTCACCATGCACGGCACGACGATGATCTTCCTCGCCGTGATGCCGATGAGCCAGGTGTTCTTCAACTACATCATCCCGCTCATGATCGGCGCCCGGGACGTGGCGTTCCCCCGGCTCAATGCGTTCGGGGTGTGGGTGTTCCTGCTGGGCGGGCTCTTCCTCAATGTGAGTTTCCTGTTCGGGGCGGCGCCCAACGCCGGCTGGTTCGGCTACGCCAACCTTACCTCGAAGCAGTTCTCGCCCGGCCTCAATGTCGATTTCTGGATGCTGGGCCTCCAGATCCTCGGCGTCTCCTCGCTGGCGGCCGCGGTGAACTTCTTCGTCACGATCGTCAATCTGCGGGCGCCGGGCATGCGGCTCATGCGGATGCCGATGTTCGTCTGGATGAGCCTGATCACCATGGTCCTGCTGCTGCTCGCGTTCCCGGTGATCACGGTGGCGCTCATCATGCTCATGTTCGACCGCTTCTTCGGGACCCATTTCTTCGTCCCCTCGGGCGGCGGCGATCCGATCCTCTGGCAGCACCTCTTCTGGATCTTCGGGCATCCCGAGGTGTACATCCTGATCCTGCCGGCGTTCGGCATCGTCTCCGAAGTGCTGCCGGTGTTCTCGCGGAAGCCGCTGTTCGGCTACGCCGCGATGGTCTTCTCCGGTGTGTTCATCGCGTTCCTCGGGTTCGGAGTGTGGAGCCACCACATGTTCTCGACTGGCATGGGGCCGATCGCGGACACGTTCTTCTCCCTCGCCACCATGCTGATCGGGATCCCCACCGGGGTGAAGATCTTCAACTGGATCGGCACCATCTGGGGCGGCTCGCTCCAGCTCAAGACGCCGATGCTGTTCGCCCTGGGCTTCGTCGCGATGTTCATCATGGGCGGCCTCTCGGGCGTGATGCATGCTTCACCCCCGGCTGACCTCCAGCAGACCGACACCTACTTCGTAGTGGCCCACTTCCACTACGTGCTCTTCGGGGGCAGCATCTTCGGCCTGGTGGCCGGCGCGTATTACTGGTGGCCCAAGATGTTCGGCAAGGTGCTGGACGACGGGCTCGGCAAGGTCCACTTCTGGCTGCAGCTGATCGGGTTCAACCTGACGTTCTTCCCGATGCACTTCATCGGGCTTCACGGGATGCCGCGCCGGGTCTACACCTACCCCAAGGGGCTGGGCTTCGAGGGCATGAACCAGCTGGAGACGGTGGGCTCGTTCGTGCTGGCGGCCGGTTTCGCGGTCTTCCTGTACAACGTCTGGAAGACCTGGCGCCACGGGGCGCCGGCGCCGGCCGATCCGTGGAACGGGGCCACGCTCGAGTGGTCGATCCCGTCACCGCCGCAGGAGTGGAACTTTCCCGAGATCCCCACGGTGAGCGGCCGCGATCCGTTGTGGGACGCCAAGCGCCAGCGGGGAGGCCCGCTGCCGGAGCCGCCGCGGGTCAGCGGTCAGGGCATTCATTTGCCGGCGCCGTCCTACTGGCCGTTGGTGACCGCGTTCGGCCTGCCGGTCCTCTTCACCGGGCTGATGCTCGCGTCCAAGATCGGTCCCTGGGGCATTGTCGTGGGCGTGGCCTTGCTCTTCTTCGGGCTCTTCAACTGGCTGTTCGAGCCGAGTTATACGTCGATTCCGGGTGTCCGAGGAAAGAGCCACCACTGATCGCTTAGCACAGGAGCTCCTTTGTCCGACGTCGCACACGCCGCGCCCGCCGCTCACCTCGAGACCTCGACCGGGCTCGACAGCCGCAAGCTGGCCATTTGGACCTTTCTCGGGTCCGAATGCATGTTCTTCGCGTCGCTGATCTCGACCTACGTGGTTTTCCGCAACAAGAGCCTGGTCGGTCCCTTTCCGCACACCGCCTGGACCGACCCGGCGACAGGGCAGGCGTACGAGGCGATCATCGAGATCCCGCTGGTAACGGTCGGCACCGCGCTCCTCCTGTTCAGCTCGCTCTTCATCGTGCTGGCGCTCTACGGCGCGCAGAGGGGTAACCGCAAGATGCTGCTGGGGTGGCTCGGCGCCACCATCATGTGCGGCGTGTTTTTCGTCGGGATGCAGGTGTACGAGTTCACCCACTTCGTGCACAAGGGGCTGACCCTCCAGCGCAACATGTTCGGGGCGAGCTTCTTCACCCTGACCGGCTTCCACGGCACCCACGTCACCATCGGGGTGATCTGGCTGACCACGATGTTCGTGCTGGCACTGCGCAAGCAGCTGCCGCCGGAAAATGCGATCAACCTGGAAATGGCGGCG